>Ga0114938_1000104_pt1 | contig 65428 bp, 63 predicted proteins | sample AshMeaBigSpring_FD_88675 | JGI IMG/M metagenome (GOLD analysis project Ga0114938, IMG submission 88675) | Groundwater microbial communities from Big Spring, Nevada to study Microbial Dark Matter (Phase II) - Ash Meadows Big Spring | ecosystem: Environmental > Aquatic > Deep subsurface >...
AGCGCAATCGGCTTGATCGCCGGGCCCGACAGCCCGCCCTGGATGTTGCCGATGACGGGCTTGCGCGTCTTCACGTCGATCGCCATGCCCATCACCGTGTTGATCACGGCGAGCGCGTCGCTGCCGGCCTCGATGCAGCGGCGGGCGTTTTCCTTGATGTCGGTCTGGTTCGGCGACAGCTTGGTGATGAGCGGTTTCTTCGTCACCGCCCGGCAGGCGGCGACGACGCGCGCCGACATCTCCGGCACGTTGCCGAACTGCACGCCGCCTTCCTTGATGTTCGGGCACGAGATGTTGATCTCGATCGCGTCGATCGGCGAATCCTCGAAGCGCCGCGTGGTCTCGACGTAGTCGTCGATCGTCGACCCGCACACGTTCGCGAAGAAGCGCGTCTCGGCGAAGTCGAGCGTGGGCAGGATCCTGTCCACGACCGCGTCCACGCCCGGATTCTGCAAGCCGATGGCGTTCAGCATGCCCATCGGCGTCTCGTACACGCGGTGCGGCGGATTGCCGAGGCGCGGCTCGCGCGTCGTGCCCTTGAGCACGATGACGCCGACGTCGGTGTTCGAGAAGCCCTCGACGCGTGTGTACTCTTCGCCGAAACCGACGCAGCCGGAGAGCAGCACGATCGGCGACGCGAGCTTCAGGCCGCAGAACTCGACGGCCAGCGAGGCGGGGAGCGGGGCGGACATGGGGCAATTATAGGGCGTCAGCCGGCGATGAACCGCTCCAGCTGCTCGATCGTCTCCTGCTGCTCCTCGATGACCGCACGCACGAGGTCGCCGATCGATATCATGCCAATCATGGAGCCGGTGTCGTCCACCACGGGCAGGTGGCGGATGCGGCGCTCGGTGACGATCTGCATGCAGTGGCGCACCTCGTCTTCGGGCCCGACGGTGACCACCGGCGAGCTCATGATCTGCCAAACCTCGGTCTCGGCGGACGAACGGCCCAGCAGGATCACCTTGCGTGCATAGTCACGCTCCGAAACCAGGCCTACCAGCTGGCCGTCGCGCAGCACGGGTAGCGCGCCCACGTGCCGGTCGGCCATGATCTGGATGGCGGCCAGCACAGGTTCCTCTGCCTCGACGGACCAGATGTCGTAGCCCTTGCGGGCGAGCAGGTGCTTGACGCGCAGCATGGCTGGTCCCCCCTGAACGGAGTGCGGTACGCCGGAAAGCCGGATTCTATGCCTTTCAACGTCGTCCTGTTCCAGCCCGAGATTCCCCCCAACACGGGCAACATCATCCGGCTCTGCGCCAATACCGGCGCGCGGCTGCACCTGGTCCGGCCGCTCGGGTTCCGGATGGATGCAAAGGCCGTCAGGCGGGCGGGGCTCGATTACCGCGAGCTGGCCGACGTGCGGGAGCATGCAAGCCTGCACGCGTGCTTCGAGAGCCTCGGGCAGCCGCGCTGGTTCGCCTTCACCACGCGCGGCGCACGGCGACACGACGAGGTCGACTACGCCGACGGTGACGCGCTGGTGTTCGGAGCCGAGACGCGCGGCTTGCCTGACGAGGTGCTGGAGCTGTGCCCGCCCGAGCGGCGATTGCGCATCCCGATGCTCGAGGGCGCGCGCAGCCTCAACTTGTCGAACGCAGTGGCCGTGGCGGTGTACGAGGCGTGGCGAAGCAGGGGATGGGGGATCGGGGATGGGGGATAGTGAACAGCGGTAGCGTTCGATAGCGATCGCCGCATGAACGCCGCTACCGGAATCTACAGCCTCACACTATCGCCTATCCCCTATTCACTTTCCGTCCGGATCGTCCTGCCCATCAACGCATACACGGCGACCTTCGCCGGGACGCCTGCGTACAGCACGCCGTAGATCTGCTCGCTGATCGGCATCTCGACGCCGAGGCGCTGCGCGACGTCGTGCACGGCACGGGCGGCGAGCACGCCTTCGACCACCTGGCCGATCTCGGCCTGGGCCTGCCCGGGCGTCTTGCCAGCAGCGAGCAGCAGGCCGCAGCGGCGGTTGCGCGACTGGTTGTCGGTGCAGGTGAGCACGAGGTCGCCGAGGCCCGCGAGCCCCATGAAGGTCTCGCGGTCGGCGCCGAGCGCGACACCGAGGCGCATCATTTCGGCGAGGCCGCGCGTGATGAGCGCGACGCGGGTGTTGGCACCGAAGCCGAGGCCGTCGGAGATGCCGGCGCCGATGGCGAGCACGTTCTTGACCGCGCCGCCCACCTCCACGCCGATCATGTCGCTCGAGGCGTAGGCGCGGAAGCTCTCGCCGGAGATGCCGCGCGCGAGCTGCAACGCATACTCGCTGTCGGCCGACGCCACGACCATGGCGCTCGGCAGGCCCGCCCCGACCTCCTTGGCGAACGTGGGACCGGAGAGCACGGCGGTCGGCACGCCGGGACCGAGGACCTCGGCTGCGACGTCGTGCGGCAGCTTGCCGGTGGAGAGTTCGAAGCCCTTGGTGGCCCACGCAACGCGCTGGCCCGGCTTGAGCAGCGGCTTGGCGCGCTCGAGCACCTCGCGGAACGCGTGGCTCGGGACGACGATCAGCAGTTGGTCCGCCTCTGCAACGGCACGCGCGAAGTCGTGCTCGATCTCGACTCGGTCGGGCAACGTGACGCCGGGCAGGTAGCGGCCGTTGACCCGGTCGCGGGTCATCGCCACCAGCTCCTCGGTCTCGATGCCCCAGAGGATCGTGCGGTGCCCGGTGCGCCCGAGGTGCACGGCGAGCGCCGTGCCCCACGAGCCCGAGCCGAGCACGGCGACGGTCGGCTTCGGCCCGGTGTCGCTCGGGGCCGTCACGCCGCGTCCCGAATCAGTTGACGGAACTGGCCGGCGGCGCGGCCGCGGCCTGCTGCGCCGCCTGCTGCTGGGCGCGGGCGTGCAGGGCCTCGAACGTCACCAGCGGCAGGAGGAACGGCGGGAAGCCGCCCTTCACCACCAGCTCCGACACCGTCGCGCGGGCGAACGACATCAGGTAGTTCGGGGCGACGATGCTCACGACCTGGGCAAGGTCGCCCGCCGAGAGGTTGCGGATCAGGAACGCGCCCGCCTGCTGCAGCTCGAGCAGCCACACGACCTTGTCGCCGGCTTTGGCCTCGAGGTTCACCTGCACGACGATCTCGTGCACGTCCTGCGCGAGCGCGGTGGCGCGCGTCGACAGGTTGAGGTTGACCTGCGGGTTGGTCTGCGCATTCACGAACGGGCCGTTCGGCGCCTCGAACGAGCAGTCCTTGATGTAAACGGCCTGCGGGTTCACGACCGGCGCGCTCTGGTCGGCGGCCGGGGGCGGGTTCTGGGTGTTCTGCTCGGTCATGGTGTTTTGTCCTTCGGGGAGATGAGCCGCGGGACGGCCGGTTCAGGCTCGTCCGGTGAGTTCGTCGAGCTTGCCCGCCTTGTCGAGGGCGTACAGGTCGTCGAAGCCGCCGACGTGGTGATCGCCGACGAAAATCTGCGGTACGGTGCGACGGCCGCCGCTGCGCGCGAGCATGGCTTCGCGATGCGCGGGGTCCTCGTCGATCTTGATCTCGCGGAACGCAAGGCCCTTGCGCTCGAGCAGGGCGCGCGCCCGCACGCAGTACGGGCACCACCCCGACGAGTACATGACGATCTCGGGCGCGTCGCTCATTGGCGTTACTTGCCCTTGGCGCCCGGCTTCACGACCGGCAAGTTCTCGGCGCGCCAGGCCTGCAGGCCGCCCTTGAGATTCACGACCTTGCTGAAGCCCTGCGCTTGCAGCACGCGCGCCGCGGCGCCGGAACGCATGCCGCTCTCGCAGCAGGCGATCACGACCTTGTCCTTGTACTTCTTGAGCGTCTCGGCGCTGCTCGCCAGCCGGTCCTGTGGCACGTGCTTTGCGTCGAGGATGTGGCCCGAATCGAACTCGGCCTGGGTGCGCAGGTCGAGCAGCACGGCGCCCTGGTTCATGAGGCGCACGGCGTCCATCGGCCCGACCGACTGGCCGCCACTGCGGGCGCGGCTGGCCTCGTAGGCGAGGACCGCCAGGGCGAGCATGGCCGTCCCTCCGGCGAGGAAGGGGTGGCGGGTGACGTATTCGAGCAGGCGCTCCATGGGCGGACCGGGCGAAAAAAGGATCGCGGATTATAGCAGCCTGGCCGACACGCTAGACTTGCGGCCTTTCCACCCCGCCGGTCCCGCCCGCCCAGGCATGCAGCGCCCGCACTCCCGCAACGTAGCCCTTCCGCGCCATGCGCGGCCGACGGTCTGGCTGGCGGCCGCGGCCAGCCTGCTGCTCGCGACCTCGGGGTTGGGGGTGTCCGAGGCGTGGGGACAATCCGGTCGCCAGCCGACCCCGGCCCAGAAAGAGGCCGAGCTCAAGAAGGTCAACGCGCGCATCGAAAAGGTGCGCAAGTCGGTGAACGAGGACATCGAGAAGCGGGACCGGCTGAGCGCACAGCTGCGCGATGCCGAGCTCGGCGTACGGGGTTCCCGCCGCAAGCTCGAGGAGACTCGCGCGCAGCGCATCGCAAGCGAGTCGCGGCTCGAGGACCTCGAGCGCGAGCGAGCGGACCGCGAGAAGGACCTCGCGGCTGAGCGCGGGGCGCTGGCCGGCGAGCTGCGCGCTGCATACGTGAACGGTCGCGAGGAGCAGCTCAAGATGCTGCTCAACCAGCAGGAGCCGGCTGCGTTCGGCCGAATGCTCGCTTACTACGGTTACTTCGGGCGCGCCCGGGCCGAACGCATCGGCAGCATCCGCGACAAGCTCGAGCACCTCGAATTGCTGCGCGAGAAGATCGCCGCCGAGGGCCAGCGGCTCAGGGAACTCGAGACACGGCAGGAGCAGGAACTCGCGGCGCTCAAGGGCGCGCAGGAGAAGCGCACGCGGGCCGTGGCCGCCATCGATTCGCAGATCAAGACCCGCGGCGACGAGATCAAGCGGCTCCAGTCGCAGGCGCGCAGCCTGGAGAAGTTGATCGGGGACCTGCGCAAGGCGCTCCAGAGCGTGCCGGTGGCCAAGCGGGCGCCGTTCGAGCCGCTGCGCGGCAAGCTGCCCTGGCCGGTGCAACAGGGCAAGGTGCTGGCGCGCTTCGGCCAGCCGCGGGCCGGCGGTTCCCTGAAGTGGCAGGGCATGCTCATCGGCACGGACCGGGGCGCGCGGGTGCGTGCCCCGTTTGCGGGGCGCGTCGCTTACGCGGACTGGCTGCCCGGCATGGGCCTCATGATCGTCCTCGACCACGGGGGTGGATACCTGAGCCTCTACGGGCACAACGAGGAGGTATTCAAGAAGGTCGGCGAACCCGTGTCGGCGGGCGACGTGATCGGCGCGGTGGGCGACACCGGCGGCCACAACCAGCCGGCGCTGTACTTCGAGGTGCGCCGCGGCCGTGAGCCGGTCAATCCGGAGAACTGGCTGCAGCGGCGCTAGCCAGGCGTCGGGATTATGTTCAAGGCCGCGAATTGAGCCGTTTGCGTGTCGCCGCAGACCGCCGCCAGACTGTGTCCCGCGTCAAGGAATGCGACGCGGCCGATCAAGGATGATCCAGCCTGATGCTTTCGGGCTGAACGACAGAGAAGGACCCACTGATGCAGCTTGCAGTCGCGCTGGACGGCGCGCCGGCACCGATTGGCGCGACGACCTTCGACCCGTACGGGCAGCTCGTGAAGATGCTGCTGCCGCGCGCGCAGTCGATCGCGATCTACGATCGCATGGGCCTGCCGGTGTGGCTCAACGACGGTCTCGACTCCCCCGAGCTGCATCGCGTCCTGCAGGACGCGCTGGCTCAGGACCTCGGCGCCTGCGGCGCGGGCGAGGGCTTCGCCGAGCCGATCGATCGCGACCACAGCGCGTACGTCTTCCTGCTGCGCGATCCCGACGCGCGGCTGATCGGCGGGGTCGGCATCATCTGCCGCGAATCCCGCCAGGGCAACGATCCGCGCCCGTTCGCGCTGGTGCAAGGCTTGCTGCGCCCGGCGCTCGAGTGCCTGCAGCGCGAGCTCAACTCGCAATACAGCATCGGTGACCTGCAGCGCAGCCTGATGGTGCGCGATCGCGACCTCGAGCTGCTGCTCGGCGCCGCGCAGCACGACGCCATGGGCGGTGAGTCGACCGACGATTTCGCTCAGCTCGTGCAGGGTTGCGTCGATCACCTCGGGTGCAGCGTGGGGGCGCTGCTCATCCCCGACAAGAACATCGCCGTCTGCCGGACCGGGCGGGGCGTGCCGCCGCGCACCGGCGCCGACGTGCTGACGCGCACGCACCGCCACCTGCTCGCGTGGACGCAACTGCACCGGCAGACCATGACGGCGAACGAGCCGGCGGGAGCCGGCCCGCTCGGCCAGGTGCCGTACAAGGTCCTGTCGTGCCCGGTGATGCACGGCGCGCAACGCGTGCTCGGCATCCTGGTGCTGTTCAAGCCGGCCGATTCCCCCGACTTCGACCTGCGACAGGTGCGCATCGTCGAGCTGCTCGCGCGCCGTGTCGCCTTCATCCTGCTGAACGCCTACGACCCGACCACCGGGCTGCTCACGCGCCCGGCTTTCGAGAAGCGTGCGCAGGCGCTGCTCGGACAGCCGGGCGAGGTGGGCACCCACAGCGTCATCTACATCGACATCGACCGCCTGCACGTACTCAACGAGAACCTCGGCATGCACGTGGGCGACGAGGTCATCGTGCGCGTGGCCGAGACGATCCGCCGGCACCTCACGCCGCGCATGCTCGCGGCGCGCATCTCCGGCGACCGCTTCGCGGTGTTCGCGACCGACCTGCCGCTCGACGACGCGCAGACCGTCGCCGAGAACCTGCGCGACGGCCTCGCGCAACTCGGGTTCGTCGCCGGCTCGCAGACCGTGGACGTGTCGGCAAGTTTCGGCGTGGCGCGCGTGGTCGACGGCAAGCACCCGCTCTCGCATGCGCTCGCCGCCGCGGAGATCGCATGCAAGGCCGCCAAGGACCGCGGCCGCGACCGCGTCGAGACCTACGAGGAATCGGACCAGAGCATCGTGCGGCGCTTCACCGACGTCACGCTGGTCGGCACGCTGCGCTACGCGCTGGCGCAGGACCAGTTCCGGCTCGAGGCCCAGCCGATCGTGCCGCTCAACGGCGCGTCCGCCGGGCCGAAGTACGAGCTGCTGCTGCGCATGACCGACGAGGGCGGGCAGAGCGTGTCGCCCGAGAAATTCCTCTCGGCGGCCGAGCGTTATCAGCTCGCCCCGGCGATCGACCGCTGGGTCCTGCGCCGCGTGCTCCAGACGCTCGAGCCACAGGCCACGGAACTCTCCCGCCGCGGCGCCTGCTTCGCCGTGAACATTTCCGGGCAGTCGCTCGGTGATGCGGACTTCTGCGCTTTCCTCGAGGGGGCGCTGCGCGACAGCGGCTTGCCGCCGTCGCTGCTGTCGTTCGAACTCACCGAGACCGCGGCCGTCGCCAACATCGTCCGCGCCGAGGCGTTGATGCGTCGGTTGCGCGAACTCGGCTTCGACGTCGCACTCGACGACTTCGGCCGCGGCCTGAGTTCGCTCACCTACCTGAAGACCCTGCCCGCGACGTGCCTCAAGATCGACGGCACGTTCGTGCGCGACGTGGTGGGCGACGACCGTGCGCAGGCAATGTTGAGCGCCATCGTGCGCCTCGCCCAAGCCATGGGGCTTCGGACGGTGGCGGAATGCGTCGAAAGCGACGCCATCCGCGACATCGTGCGGCAGCTCGGCGTCGAATTCGGGCAGGGCTTCTCGATCGGGCGGCCCATGCCGCTCGAAAAGGTGATCCCGGCCGTCCTCGGCGCTAGTATCTAGGGCCCGTTCGCGACCCGAGGCTGCCGGTGCCCCAGGGCATCCACACACTGCTCGCCGCCGCCGCCGGCGCCCTGCTGGGCGCCGGGCTGATGCTGGCGCGCGGCGTTCCGACCGATCGCGAGGCGCCCGCCGCCCCGTCGGCGCCCCGGACGGCGGTCCAGACCCTGCTCGACGAAGTCGCCCGTCACGTGCAGAGCGAGTACGTCGAGCCCGTGACCGAGGACCAGCTCGACCTCGCGGCCGCCGAGGGCATGGTTGCGAGCCTCGATCCCCACTCCGCGTTCCTCGATGCCGCCGAGTACGAGGCGATGCGCATCAGCACCAGCGGACACTACTCGGGCGTCGGGCTCGAGGTGGCAGAGCAGGACGGCAACGTCGTGGTGGTGGCGCCGATCGAGGGGTCGCCCGCCGAGAGGGCCGGCGTGCGGGCCGGTGACGTGCTGCTCGAGATCGATGGCCGCGCGGTCGAGGCGGCGCGGCTCGAGGACGCGATCGAGCGAATGCGTGGCTTCGTGGGTTCGAACGTGCACCTGGTCGTGTCGCGCGATGGCGAGCCCGAGCCTTTGCAGTTCGAGCTCGAGCGTACCGACGTGCAGGTGCGCACGGTGCGCGCCGAACCGCTGCCGGGCCGTTATGGCTACGTGCGCATCACCCACTTCAACGACGCGACGCCGCGCGACCTCGGGCGTCAGCTCGCCGAGTTACAGGGTGCCGCCCCGCTCGCGGGCCTCGTGCTCGACCTGCGGGGCAATCCGGGCGGCGTGCTCGAGTCGGCTGCGAGCGTCGCCGACGAGTTCCTCGAGTCGGGCGTGATCGTGCGGGCCGAGGGCCGTACGGCCGAGTCGCGCTTCGAGCTGCGCGCCACGAGTGGCGACCTGCTGCGCGCCGCGCCGCTCGTGGTGCTGGTCGACCGCAGTTCCGCGTCCGGTGCCGAGATCGTGGCCGGCGCGCTGCGCGACCACGGCCGGGCCACCCTGATGGGCGAGCGAACGTTCGGCAAGGGATCGGTGCAGACGGTGGTGCCGCTGCGCGACGGGCTCGCGCTCAAGCTCACCACGTCGCGTTACTTCACGCCGTCGGGCACCTCGATCCACGATCGCGGCATCGACCCTGACGTCGCGCTGGCCGGCGTCCTGCGCGCGTCCACGGCCGGCCGTGACGCGCAGGCAGACCCGGCCGTGCAGGCTGCCCTGCAGTACCTGCGCGACCGCAGCCTCGGCACGCAGGTCGCGCTCGCCGGTCAACCCTGATCGCCCGTGCCGCGGGCGGGAGGCTCACATGGCACGTGTGCTCGTACCGCTCGCCGAAGGTTTCGAGGAAATCGAGGCCGTGACCGTGGTGGACCTGCTGCGCCGCGCGGGCATCGAGGTACACACGGCTTCGCTCGACGGCCCGCGGGTGACGGGATCTCACGGCATCGCGCTGATGGCCGACATCGCGCTCGACGCTGCGCTGGCCGACGATTACGACATGATCGTGCTGCCCGGCGGCATGCCGGGTGCCGAGCACCTGAAGAACGACCCGCGCGTGATCTCGCTGCTGCGGCGCTTTGCCGCCGAGGGCCGCTACACCGCGGCGATCTGCGCGGCTCCGAGCGTGCTCGCGCACGCCGGGCTGCTCGAAGAACGCGCGGCCACGAGCTTCCCCGATGTCCTGAACGCGAATTCCGCGCCGGGCATCCGGCTGCGCGACGAAGCGGTCGTGGTGGATGGCAAGGTCGTCACCTCGCGCGGCGCCGGCACGGCGATGGAATTCGGGCTGGCGCTGGTTGGGTTGCTCGAGGGCGCGGAGGCGCGGAGGCAGGTGGAGGAGCGGCTGCAGCTTGCGAAGGGCTAGAGGCCAGCGGTCGGGTGGCGGATCGTTCCACTACCCCCTTATCCGTGACCTCTAAGCCCCTCCTACAGCAACGTCCTCCCCGCCCCCCACAGCGCGCCGAGCAGCAGGATCACCACCGGCAGCGAACTCATTGCAAAGCCGATCTCGCGCTTGGCCGGGTCGGCGACGTAGCCGACCAGGTAGATCACGCGTCCGACGACGAACACGACGCCGAGCCACGCGGCCCAAGTGGGATTCACGTGAGTGCCGAACAGCCACATCGCCGGCACGAATGCCACGAGCTGCTCCATCGTGTTCTGGTGCGCGCGGAAATAGCGCTCGAAGACGGGGTGGCCGCCGATCGCCGGCGCCGCCACCTTGTACTTGCCGCGCGCCCAGCCGACGAGCATGCCGAAGACCGCGAACTCGAGCAGTGCGAGCGCGATCACGAAAGCGACGAACGCCATGCGGGTCCCCCGTTCAAATTGGTGTGCTGCGGAGATTCCTTTGCCATGCTCGGCACGTCAACGGCCGGCGTCAGCGGCCGGATGCTGGAGAACGAACCATGGTCGGTTTCCTGTTGCGGGCGGCGATCACGGCCCTCGGGCTGTGGGTTGCAAGCGAGCTCCTGTCCGGGATGACCTTCGACGCACCGTCGAAGCTGATCCTCGCGGCGATCGTGCTCGGGGTGGTCAATGCCGTGGTTCGCCCGCTTGCCTTCATCCTCACGCTGCCGATCACGGTGGTCACCCTGGGGCTGTTCCTGCTGGTGCTGAATGCAGGCATGGTGGCCCTGGTCGCGTGGCTGATCCCCGGATTCCAGATCAGCGGGTTCTGGACTGCGGTAGGTGCGGCGGTGATCGTGAGCCTCGTGTCGTGGGCGGCGTCGAGCGCCATCGGCACCAGCGGCCGCATCGAGATCTTCACGGCGAAGCGCTGATGGCCCCCAACCTCTGGCTCGGTGTCTTGGCGCTCGCCTTGGGCGGCGTGCTCGCGGTCGAGCGAGCGCTGCGCTCCCGCGAATCGGCACGCCTGCGCGCGGCGGCCGACTGGTCGAGATCCATGCTTCCGCTGCTGTTGCTGATCTTCGGCGGCCGCGCGTTCGCCTACGAGCCGATGCGCGTGCCGAGCGGCTCGATGACGCCCACGCTGCTCACCGGCGATTTCATCCTCGTCGATAAGCATGCTTACGGCCTCCGCAATCCGCTCGACAACGGGCGCTGGGTGGGCGAAGGGCAGCCGGCACGCGGTGACGTCGTCGTTTTCCGCTATCCGCGGGATCACACCCAACGCTACGTGAAGCGCGTCGTCGGTCTGCCGGGCGATGTGATCGAGGTCGCCGCTGGTGAACTGATCCTGAACGGGCAGGCGGTGGCCATCCGCGTGGAAGGCATGATGCTCGACACGGGCTCGCCGGGGCCGGCCGTGCCGCGACGCCGGATCACCGAGAGCCTCGACGGCCGGGAGCACCCCGTGCTGCGTTGCGTGACCGCTTGTGCCGACGGCCAGCGCGGCCGCTGGGTCGTGCCCGATGGTCACTATTTCGTCATGGGCGACAACCGCGACAACAGCGCGGACAGCCGCTACTGGGGATTCGTGAGCGACGAGGAGCTGGTGGGGCGCGCCCTCGTGGTGTGGTTCCACTTCAAGCGCTTTGGCGACGACTGGGGCGTGCGCCTCGATCGATTCGGCTCGCCGGTCAGCTGACCCCGTTCACGCAAGCTTGCTCGGCAGCGTCACGAGCGCCACGCCGAGCAGCACGACCAGCATGCCCGCGAGCTGCAGGGCCCCGAGCGACTCGCCGAGTACCGCCCAGCCGAGGATGGCCGCGACGGCCGGGTTCACGTAGGCGAAGGTGCCTACCCGGTCGGCCGGCACGCGCTTGAGCAGCCACGAATACGCCGTGTACGCGAGCGCCGAGCCGAACACTGCAAGGTAGACCATCGCGGCCAACCCGCCGGGCCGCCACTCCCACCGGGGCAGTTCGCCGGTCGCGACCCCGCCGAGCACGAGCCACGTGCCGCCGAGCAGCATCATGACGGCGTTGAAGGCGATCGGGCCAACGCTCAGCGGGGTATCGCGGTACAGGATGGTGCCGATGGCCCACGACAGGCTGCCCACCAGGATGAGGCCTTGCCAGCCGAGGTGCCCGAGGGACACCGGCCCTCGGGGCCACAGCAGCAGCGCGACGCCCACGAAACCGCACAGCAGGCCGAGCAGGCCGCGGACGGAGAGCGTGTGGCCGCGAGGTCCGAGGGCGCCGAGCGCGGCGATCCACAGCGCCGAGCTGGCGGCGAGCAGCGCGCCCTGGTTCGAGGCGACGTGCTGCAGCGCCACGGTGCTGATGCCGTTGCTGAAGGTGATCATCAGCAGCGAGAAGAGCAGCAGCAGGCGCCATTCGCGCGCGCCGCGCGGGAATCGTTCGCGCCTCATCACCGCCACCGCGGCGAGCAGCATCCCGGCGAGGAGGAAGCGCAGCCCGCCAAACAGGAACGGTGGCAGCTGGCGCACGCCGATGCGGATCGCGAGGAAGGTCGAGCCCCAGACCAGGTAGATCGTCGCGAACGCCGCGACGATCTTGAGGCTGAGCCGCGGGTCCTCCGGGATGGAGGCGGCGCTGGTCACGTGCGGCGGGTGCCCGCCCGGTAGAGCATCACGGCGAGCCAGCCCACCACCAGCAGGCCGAGCCAGCCGCCGAACTGCAGCCCGGCGGGCAATGCCAGCACGTCCGCTCGGCCCGAGGTGACGATCGGGATGGCGATGAAGATCCCCATCAGCGCCTCGCCGGTGATCAGGCCCGCGGCGAACAGCATGCCGTTGCGCTTGGCGCGCTCGGCCTCCGGCGTCTCTCCGTGCACCCCGAGCTTCTTCTCCACCAGCCACGCGAGCAGGCCTCCCGCGAAAATCGGCACGGCGAGTTCGAGCGGCAGGTAGATGCCGACCGCCACCGCGAGCACGGGGGCGCGGAATCCCGAGCCGCGTTTCTTCAGCCACAGGTCCCAGAGGATCACGGCGACGCCGATGGCCGCGCCGATCGAGATCATGCCCCACGGCAGGTGGCCGCCGAACATGCCCTTCGCCACCGATGCCATCAGCGTGGCCTGCGGTGCGATCAGCGGGTCGGGGTGCTCGGCCGTCGGCACGCCGATGCCGTAGGCCTTGAGCAGCAGGTTGAGCACCGGCGCCATCACCAGCGCGCTCGAGGCAGCGCCGATCGCGAGCATCACCTGCTGCTTCCACGGCGTGGCGCCGACGATGTAGCCGCACTTCAGGTCCTGCAGGTTGTCGCCGCCGATGCAGGCAGCACAGCAGACCACCGCGCCGATCATGATCGCCGCGACCGGGCCAAGTGCTGCGCCCTTGCCCATCAGGAACAGCAGCACCAGCGACGCGAACAGGATGGTGCAGATCGTGATGCCGGAAACCGGGTTGTTCGACGAACCCACGAGGCCGGCCATGTAGGCCGACACGGAGCAGAACAGGAACCCGGCGACGATCATGATGATCGTCATCGGCAGGCTCACGCCGATGTTGCCGACGATGGTCTGGTAGAGCGCGAACAGCGGCAGCGTGAACAGTAGCGTGCCGATCAGGATGCCGTTCATCGGCAGGTCCTGCTCGGTGTGCGCGACGACGCGGCCGGCGCCGGCGCGCGCCGCAGCGAGGCCGCTCTTGATGCCCGACAGCAGCGATTCGCGGATCGAGATCAGCGCCCACACGCCACCGACCAGCATCGCGCCCACGCCGAGATAGCGGATCTGCGCCGACCAGATCGCATACGCCGCGTCCCCTGCGTTGCCTGCGGCGACGGTCGCCGCCAAGTCGGGGTTGCCGTCGAGGAAGAACGCCGTGTACACCGGGATGGCGACGTTCCAGGAGATCATGCCGCCGATCAGCACCAGGATGCCGACGTTGAGCCCGACGATGTAACCCACGCCGAGCAGCGCGGGCGACAGGTTGGTGCCGTAGTAGCCGAGCCACTTGCCCATCCAGCCCGACACCGACGCCACGTCGGGGAACAGGCGCAGGCCGCTCGCCGCCGCGAGCTTGGCGAACCCGCCGCCGAGCGCGGCGAACCCGAGGATCTTCACGCCGGCGGCGGGGTTCTCGCCGGTCTTGAGCACTTCGGCGGCGGCCTTGCCCTCGGGGAACGCGAGGCCCTGGTCCACGATCAGCGCGCGGCGCAGCGGCACCGAGAAGAACACGCCGAGGATGCCGCCGAGGCCGGCGATGGCGAGTACCCACAGGTATTGGAAGTCGGCCCAGTGGCCGAGGATCACCAGCGCGGGAATGGTGAAGATCACGCCCGAGGCGATCGACGAGCCCGCCGACGCGCCCGTCTGCACGATGTTGTTCTCGAGGATCGTGCTGCCGCCGAGCACGCGCAGCACGGCCATGGAAACGACGGCCGCAGGAATCGCCGAGGCGATCGTCATGCCGGCGAACAGTCCGAGGTAGGTGTTCGCCGCCGCGAGGATCATGGCGAGCACGATCGCGAGGACGACCGCCCGGACGGTGAGTTGCGGCGGCGAGACAGTGGTGGCGTGCATGCGGGTGTACTTGTCTGCGAGGTGGCGGCATTGGAGATCAGAATGATCCACGAGGCAAGCGCTTCGATATTGCGGCGCAGCAGTCGCACGGCCCGCGTCGCTGGTTAAACCTCTCGCGTACCAGTACCCTGCAACCCTGCCGGCCGTGACCACTGGCGCATGAGCGCATCAAAAGAGCAAGGATGAGTTTCGGCGCAAAGCTAGGGAGGTTCGTCGGCGAGCTGCTGCGGCGTCGCCTGTTCGGCGCGGTCGCGGCCTACGCCCTGGTCGCCTGGGCCTTGGTGGAGGTGGCCTCCGTCGTCCTGCCCGCGTTCGAGGCGCCGCCTTGGATGATGCGTGCCGTCATCCTGCTGGCCCTGGCCGGCGCACCGGTGGCAGTCATCGTGGCGTGGGTCTTCGACCTCACGCCGCGCGGCCTGGTGCGGACCGAAGAGCTGCACCCTGCGACGGACGCGGAGGCTGTGGGCGATCCTTCCTCGCAGGTCGCACCCTCGGCCGAGGGTGCGCCGGTCGAGCGCGCCGTGGGCCCCGAACGCCGTCAGGTCACGGCCCTCTATGCCGCGTTCCGCGTGCGCCAGCAGGGCGGCGCGGGTTTCGATCCCGAGGTCGAGCGCGAGGTCGTCACGGTCGCGCGCAAGGCTTGCATCGAGGCGGCGCGGAGCTATGCAGGGTATCCCGGCGCTGCGATCGGCAACGACGAGCTCGTCTATTTCGGCGTGCCCCATGCTCACGAGGATGATGCCCTCCGTGGGGTTCGGGCCGGCCTGGCGATGATCGCGGCCGTCGAGCGCTTGAACCAGGACGCGGCCGAGACGTCGGAGGCGCGCCTGGAGATCCGCATCACCATGCACACCGGCATGGTCGTCGCCGAAAGCACGGGAACGGACGCCTCGCGCGGGCGGGTGGCCATGACTGGGGAAGCTGTCAGCTGGCCGTCGGCCATGCAGATGCACGCGGGCCCCAGTCAGCTGCTGGTCAGCGCCGCCACGCAGCGGTTGCTCGGCGGGCAGGTCGAGATCGAGGACCTCGGGGAGAGACCACTGGGCGACCGGGCAGTGGCACGCCTCTATCGCGTCGTCGCCCTGCGCTCCCGCGAGGATGCCCGACAGGACCAGCAGGCGGGGCGGGCGCTCGTCGGGCGCGACCGCGAACTGGCCCTGCTGGCCGAGAAATGGGCGCGCTCCCAGTCCGGGTCCGGCCAGGCAATGCTCGTGAGTGGCGAGCCGGGCATCGGCAAGTCCTCGGTCGTCCAGGCCATCGAGGGCCTGGCGGCCCGGTCGACCGGAGCACGGGTGCTCGTCGCACAGTGCTCCCCGTACCAGCAGGACCGCTCGCTGTTCCCGGTCGTCGGCATGATGCTGCGCGGCTTGTTCGAGCTCGATCCCGAGAAGAACGAAGTGATGCGGTCCGACACGCTCGAGCGCCTGCTGCGGGAACGTGGCTGGAACCCCGCGGAGACCATGCCGCTGCTCGGTCCCGTGTTCTCGGTGGACGTGAGCTACCCGCCGCTGCAGATCGCCCCGGAACGCCAGCAGCAGCTGCTGCTCGAGCACCTGGTCGCGCTGCTGCTCGATGCGGCCGCGACGTCGCCGGTGCTGGCGATCATGGAGGACCTCCACTGGGCCGACGAGGACACGTTGCGGCTGATCGGCATGCTGATCGAGCAGCTGCCCACCTCGCGGATGCTGCTGCTGCTGACGCATCGGCCCGAGTTCGTGCCTCCCTGGCCGCCGCGGACGCACGTGAGCCAGCTGGCGATGGACCGGTTGCCCGAACGCGAGGCGGAGCGCGTCGTGGCGCGGGTGTCCGGCGGCACCGAGTTGCCGCCGCAGGTGGTCCGCAGGATCATCGAGCGTGCCGACGGCGTGCCGTTGTTCGTCGAGGAGCTCACCAAGGCGCTGCTGGAGGCGGGCGCGGCGGCCGCCGATCCAGGTGCGGCCGAGATCATCATTCCCGCGACGCTGCAGGACTCCCTGGCGGCGCGACTCGACCGGCTCGGCCCCGCGAAGCGACTCGCGCAGATCGCCGCGACCATCGGGCGGGAGTTCTCGCGATCGCTGCTGGCGGCCGTCGCGGACCTGGACGAGGCCGGCCTGGAGGAGCAGCTCGACGCGCTGGTGGCGGGCGAGTTTGTCCACCGCCGCGGCTTCGGCGCCAAGGCGGGCTTCGTCTTCAAGCACGCCCTGATCCAGGACGCGGCGTACGGCACGCTGCTCAAGGCCAGCCGTCGCGAATATCACGGCCGCATTGCGCAGGCGCTGGTCGCCGGCTTCCCGCAGGTGTGCGAGGAGCACCCCGAACTGGTAGCCCTGCACTTCGCCGAGGCGGGGATGCACGAGCAGGCAGTGACCTACGGCATCGCTGCGTCGCGGAACGCGGCACGACGCTCGGCGAACGGCGAGGCGGCGCAATACCTGCGCCGGTGCCTGCAGGCGCTGGCGCGGCTGCCGGCGGGCGTCGCCCGCAACCGCAGTGAACTCGGCGTGCAGATGATGCTGATGCCGGCGCTGGTGGCGACCAAGGGCTACGGGGCCCTCGAGCTCGAGCAGACCTGCAGCCGGGCCCTGGAACTCTGCGGATCGGTCGGCGACGCCCCGGAGCAGGTCTTCGCGCTGTTCGGGCTGTGGATGTTCCACGTCGTTCGCGCGAACCACGCGCGGTCGGTGGAACTCGCCCGCAAGTTTCACGAGCTGGCCGTCGCCGCGGACGACGACCACCTGCTCGTCGAAGCCGAGCTCATCATGGGCATCGCGCATTTCTTCATCGCCGACCTCGCGGCCGCCGAACGGCACTTCGCCGCCTGCGGTCGGCGGTACGATCCCGAGCGTCACCGCGACCACGCCTTCCGTTTCGGGCAGGATCCGCAGGTCATCGCGTGGAGCTACCTGTCGTGGATCCACTGGCTGCGCGGCGATCCCGCGGCAGCGACGCGCGCAAGCCGCGCGGCGGTCGACCACGCGCGCTGGCTCGATCATCCGCTCACGCTGTCTTTCGCGCTGTCCTTCGCGGCGTGGCTGCGGGTCTACCAGCGCGAGCCGGTCGAGGCGCGGTCGCTGACGGACGAGTTGCTGGAGCTCTGCACGCTGTACGGCATCGAGGTGTTCCTCGCCCATGGCCGGGTGCTCGACGGATGGTTACGCTGCGACGCCGGTGGCGGAGCGCCAGCGCTGGAAGCCCTGTCCGGGGCGATTCGCTATTTCCGCTCGCTCGGGGCGCGGTGCTTCCTGCCGCTGTGGGAGGCCAAGCGCGCCCGGGCGGCAGCGGCGGCGGGCCAGCGCACGCATGCCGAGGAGGCGCTCGACTGCGCCATCGCCGGCCGCGACGAGAGCGGCGAGGTGTGGGCCGAGCCGGAAGTGGAACGGGCGCGCGCGGCCGTGCTGCGGCTGCAGGGCGCGAGCCCGACGGAGATCGAGCGCGCGCTGCGGATGGCCGTGGACATTGCAGAGCGGCGCGGCATGCCGGCGTGGCGACGCCATGCGGAGCAGGCACTGCTCGAATTGAATCGATTCGAAACCACGCAGGGGGCATGAACATGGGCACGCTGACTGGCTCGACAGACTTCGAACTCCTCTATGGGCGCGGGACGCAGAAGCTCGCGCACCCTTACGAAGCGAGCGAGTTCCTCTATCCGCACGACGCGCCGTGGCCGGAGGCGTCGTTCGACTACCCATACGGCCAGGCGCCGCAGGTGATGAACATCCCTTCCGACGAACGGGCGGACTGGTCCGCGACCATCGGCAAGTACTACCGCGAGAACGCGGTGGGCAGCCTGGCGCACCCGACGCCCTTCGGAGTGGCGTCCCTCAAGTTCGCGCGCGCCGGCTTCTTCGACAACGGCATGACCGGCTATGCGCCGCTCGACGACGACGATTTCCTCGAACTCATCTGCGAGGGCTTGTACAGCAAGTTCCTGAGTCCGCTCGACGCGCAGGACGAGGCGCTGTTCGACCTGCCGAACGTGCTCCCGGACCACTCCGACGAGTACGAGTACTTCAAGTCGGACTACCGCTGTATGACGGTCGTGCAGCAGACGTGGCCCGGCGAGCATGCGTTGCCATCGGTGGCGGTGGTGCGCCGCCGCCGGGGCCTGCCGAGCGAGCGCCGGTATGCCCACCAGGGCGCGTACGAACTGGTGGCGGTCGCGCTCGGCAGGCAGCGCGAGCCGGGCGGGCCCTACGAATTCACGCGCGAGCTGGTGTTCAACTGCCGCGACCACAAGCAGCACGCGGGCTGGTGGCTCGCCAAGTACTTCGTCCTGCAGGGTGCGATCCACCGCATCAACCTGATCGATCACGTCAAGGTGCACTTTCCGCCGGACACGATCAATGCGGTGACCAAGGCGGTCCTGCCGCGCTGGCACCTGCTGCAGCAACTGCTGCTGCCGCATTTCCGCCTGACCCTGCCCGTGAACAATGCGGTGCTGGAAGGCGACCGCTCGCTCATCAACCGCGACACCTGGTACCCGTGGAGCCCGTTCGTGGCCAAGGGGTACGAGATCCGCAAACTGTTCCCGTTCGCCTGGGCCGGCGCGGGCTATTACGGTGACGAGCCCAACTCGTCCTATCCGCCGTTCCGCTACAGCCTCGATCCGGACGCGGGCCCGGACGCAGCCGATCCGGCGCGCAGCGTGCCCAATTTCATCGGCATGGACTGCTCGCGCTACGGCGCGTTCCTGCTGAGCTACTACGAGCCGGTCCTCGAGTTCGCCCGGGCCGTGATCGACGTGCTGCCCGAGCCGCCGTCCGATCCCGCGCGGCACGACGACCTCGAGTGGCTCGAAATCCAGCGCTGGGCGCACGAGATTTCGCGCATGTTGCCCGGGTTCCCGGACGCGAACGCGATCTGCAGCAAGGAAACGCTCGCCCGGGTCTGTGCCATGGTCATCTGGAATGCCGCCGTGGTGCACTCGTCCGACCACACGACGCTGCACAAGATGATGAACGAGCGGCCGGTGCCGTTCGTGATCCGCATGATGCCGCCGCTGGACGTCGACGATCCCGGCAAGGCCGACGTCGCCGGCGCGCTCGGTACCGACGGCAAGGAGCATCTCGCCGACCTGCTGCACGGGTTCATCGACAAGGTCGAGAAGGATGGGCTCAGCACCGCGCTCGTCGGCCACGCGGTCGAAGGGCTCGCCGACCTGATCGGCGGGCTCAAGGCGCGCGGCGGGACGATCCCGTTGTGCCATCCCACCGACCTCATGTACGCGCGCATGGCCGACCTGTTGTTCTACCGGCCGCACAACACGACGCTGCTGTACGACTGTCCGTACGCGTTCGAGCGTGATCCCGACCCATCGGACGAGAAGTCATGGACCGAGTGGGGCCGACCGTTCCCCGACGCACGCCGGCGCGATGCGCTGCGCGCGGCGCGCAAGGCCTTCCAGGACGCGCTCGACGGGGTGAACGCGCGCTACTACCACTCGGACGGCACGCCCGTCGAACCGGCGCCGCCCGGGTCGGACGAGCACGCGGATACCGACGACGCGATGCTGCGGTTGAATTTCTTCGCGTTTCCGAAGCTGCGGCCCGGCAGCGTCGAGGCGGCCGACGACCGCGTCAACGAGATGCTGCGCCGGGAGGCTTGCCTGGGGGCCGGCGTGCAGTACTGAGCCCGACGGCGGCACGTTCGGCCGGCGTGCGCAGGCCGAGCGACCAGCGACAGGCCGCGAGCAGGGTGCGTGCCCCGAACAGCGCGCGCGGTCGCTCGACGAAGTGCAGCACCTCGAGGAATCGGCGCAGGACCCGCGGGTCGCACGCGCAGAGCTCGAGGAGTTGCCGGTTGTACCAGCCGAACAGGCCGAGGCCCGGGGGACGCCGCCCCTCGGCCTGCGGAAACAGCAGGTCGGTCGCGGTCGCCACCAGCCACGCGTCGCCGACGACGCGTGCGGCGTCCCGGAAATAGCGCCGCCCGAACACCCTGTCGCACGCGCCATGAGCCCCGAGTTCGCGCAGGCGCCGATCGAGCGCTTCGGCCTCGAGGGCGCACACGGTGATGCCCTGCCCGTACAGCGGATTGAACGCGCACAGCGCGTCGCCGATCACGACCAGGCCACCGGGCAGCCGGTCGTTCGCCTCGTAGTGACGACGCACCTCGTCCGCGAAACCGTAAACGGTGATCGGCGACAACGGCCGGGCCTTGGCAATGGCCTCGTACAGGTCGGGCCGCTCAAGACCGCGCGCGAAGTCGAGGAATCCCGGCTCGTCGCCGGCGGGATGGTCGCCCAGGCAGCCCGACAACGTGACGATCCAGCGATTGCCTTCGATCGGGAAGATGACGCCCGCCCGCCGGGCATCCGGCGGGCCGCCGTAGACGGCCATGACCTGCCAGTCGCGCTGCCCGCGGGCCGGCATCTCGTAGAGGCGGCTCGCATAGCGCAGGTCGATGCCGACGCGCGATTCGCGCGGTGCGCCGCAGCCCAGGGTCTCGAGCCACGCCGGAGATCGGCTCGCCCGGCCGCTCGCGTCCACGACCAGCGTCGCCTCGATCCCGACCGGCGCATCGCCGTCATCGGCCATGCACGCCCGCACCCCGCGTATGTGCTGCCCGTCGTCCGTGACCAGCGGTTCGAGCACCTTGGCCCCGGTCACGATGCGAACGTTGCCGAGGGCGCGGACGCGCGCGCGGATCCGTTCCTCCAGCAGCGGCCGGCTCTGGGAGTACATGATGAATCCGGTCGGCGTGCGGAGTTTCCAGACCCCGCGGTGGAACCAGCGCATGTCGCGCGAGTTGTCGAAGGACACGGCACCGTGTGCCTGCATCTCGGCCCACAGGCCGGGCAACAGCCGCTCGATCGCCGCTGCGCCACCCGACCAGATGACGTGGATGTGGTTGCCCTGCGGGACCGACTTGCGCGCCGCTGCGCCGCCCGGCAGCGGGTCCTTCTCGAGGACAGTGACGCGGTCGAAGTGCCCGCTCAGGACGCGGGCCGCGAGCAGCCCGGCGACGCTGGCCCCGACGACGACCGCGTGGCGTTCCATCTCACCAGCCGCACTGCTGGCCCTGGTTCTGGTCCTTGAGCCAGCCGCGCAGCGGCGCGAAGTACTCGAGGATCGCGGTGGCGTCCATCTGCCGCGTGCCGGTCAGTTCGAACATCGTGTCCTGCCAGGGCTGGCTCGCGCCCTTCGCGAGCATCGCGCCGAACCTGCGGCCCGCTTCCTCGTTGCCGTAGATCGAGCACTCCGACAGCGGGCCCTTGAATCCCGCCGCGTCGCACAGGGCCTTGTGGAACTGGAACTGGAGGATGAACGACAGGAAGTAACGCGTGTAGGGCGTGTTGCCGGGGATGTGGTACTTGGCGCCCGGATCGAAATCAGCTTCGGAGCGAGGCACCGGCGGGCGGATGCCCTGGTACTTCTCGCGGATCGCCCACCACGCGGCGTTGTAGTTCTCGGGGCGCACCTGTCCGGAGAACACCTGCCAGCGCCACTCGTCGATCATCTTGCCGAACGGCAGGAAGGCGATCTTCTCCAGCGCCATCTTCATCTGCTGGTTGATGACGGCCTCGCGGCTGGTCTTCGCCTCGGGCACCAGGCCGATCTTCGCCAGGTAGGCGGGCGTCATCGACAGGTTGACCGTGTCGCCGACCGCTTCGTGGAAGCCGTCGTGCGCGCCGTTCCGGAACAGGAACGGCTGGTCCTTGTACCAGAGGTAGTAATAGACGTGGCCGAGCTCGTGGTAGATGGTGCGCAGCTCTTCGTAGGTCGGGCGTATGCACATCTTGATGCGCACGTCTTCCTTGCCGTCCATGTGCCAGGCGCTCGCGTGGCACTGCACCTTGCGGCCCTGCGGCTGGGCGAGCATGGAGCGTTCCCAGAACGTCTGTGGCAGCGCCGGGAACGCGATCGACTTGTAGAACGTCTCCGCCGATTGCGTCATGCGCACCGGGTCGTAGTTCTGCGCCACCAGCGCGGCATCCACGTCCAGCGCGCTGACGCCCGGATAGGGCTCCAGCAGGTCGAACACGGCATCCCATTGCTGCGCCCACATGTTGCCGAGCAGGTGCGCAGGGATCGGCTGGCCGGCCGGCACCTTGTCCTCGCCGTATTTCTGCGCGAGCTTCGTGCGGGCGTAGCAGTGCAGGTCCTTGTAGAGCGGCTCGACCTGCCCGTAGAGGCGCGCGGCCTCCTTGGTGAACTCGTCCGCCGGCATCTCGTAGGCCGAGCGCCACATGGCGCCGAGGTCGCGGTAGCCGAGCTCGCGGGCGCCTTCGTTGGCGAGGGCGGCGTAACGCGTGTAGTCGCCGCGCAGCGCGCCTGCCTGGTCGTGCCAGCCCGTCCAGGCGTCGAGCAGCGCGTCGTAGTCGCGGCTGGTCTCGAGCACCTTCTTGAGCTGCACCTCGTCGCGGCAATCCTTGCCGCCGTCCTTGCAGTAGACGGCTGAGCCGTACTTGGCTTCCATCCCGGCGAGCAGCGTCGCAAGCTCCGCGCGCTTGGCCGGATCGTCGGGCGCCGGCGCCGCAACGCCGAGCTTGAGCAGTTCGATGGCGCGCTTCGAGGCCGGGCTCATCGGCTGGCCCTCGAATTGCTTCGCCTGGGCCACCGCGCGGCTGAAGACCTCGAGATAGCGCTCGAACGCCCGGGCGTTCAGCAGCTGCGTGTCGACGTTGATGTAGGTTGCCTGCGTCCAGCCCGCGGCGTTGACCTCGAGCGCGATGTCGGCGAATTCCTTGTTGATCCGCGCGACGAACTCGTCGGCGGTCTCCGCGGCGGCGACCGCGGCAGGCGCGGTCGCGAGGATGGCAATGGAAGCGGCGGCCGCAAGGCGCGCGCGGCGGATGGCGTCACGGATCATGGGCGCTCCTCAAGCGTGCTTCACGTCTTCGGCGCCGTGCATCCAGCGCACCAGCGTGCCGGAGAGCAGCCACAGGATGGCCGCGAAGATGAACAGCGTGGCGGCGAGGCCGCCGAAGATCGACAGCTCGCCGAGGCTCTCGGCGTACGAGCCGATGATGCCCGCGAGCCAGTTGGCGACGAAATTGATCAGGAACCACACGCCCATCATCAGCGAAGCCAGGCGCAGCGGCGCGAGCTTCGTGACCATCGACAGGCCCACCGGCGAGATGCAGAGCTCGCCCGTGGTGTGGAAGAAGTAGGCGATCACCAGCCACGACATCGCGGCCTTGCCGCCGCTCGCGGACTCGAGCGCCGCCGCGACCATTGCGAGGAAGCCGATGCCGGTGAGCACGAGGCCGAGCACCATCTTGCGCGGCGTGGCCGGGTTCTTGCCCACCTGGCCGAGCTTGCCCCACATCGCCGAGAAGATCGGTGCGAGCACCACGATGAACAGCGGGTTCAGCGACTGGAACCAGCCGGCCGGCACCTCGAAGGCGCCGATCATGCGGTCGGTCTTCTCGTTGGCGTAGATGTTCATCAGGCCGCCGGCTTGCTCGAACGCCGCCCAGAACAGCACGACGAACACGAACAGCATGAAGATCACGCGCAGGCGATCGACCTCGTCGGGAGTGAGCGGCGCGTGCTTGCCGCCCGACTGTGCGAGCGAGCGCTTGGCGGCGGGCACGGTGCCAATGGTGTCGAGGTAGCGCCTCGCGAACAGGAGCTGGATGATCACCGACAGCACCATGCCGACGCCGGCGGCAAAATAGCCATAGCGCCAGCCGAGCTCGGGGTTCTCGCCGAGCGTCGAGCAGACGAGCGGCGCGAGGAACGCGCCGGCGTTGATGCCCATGTAGAAGATGGTGAACGCGCCATCGCGGCGCGCATCGCCCTCTTCGTACAGGTCGCCGACCATGGTCGAGATGTTCGGCTTGAAGAAGCCGTTCCCCAGCACCAGGATCACGAGGCCGACGTAGAAGAGCTGCAGGTTGCCGGGGATCGCCGCGGCCAGGGTGAACTGGCCGATCGCCATCAACACGCCGCCGATGATCACCGACTTGCGCTGCCCGAGGTAGTTGTCGGCAAGCCAGCCGCCGATCAGCGGCGTGAAGTACACGAAGCCGGTGAACAAGCCGTAGAGCTTGAGCGCCTCGGACTGCGACCAGCCGAAGCCGGGATTGGCCGTCTCGACGCCGGCGATCAGCGACAGTACCAGCAGCGCGCGCATGCCGTAGTAGCTGAACCGCTCCCACATCTCGGTGGCGAACAGCAGGAACAGGCCTTTCGGGTGGCCGAGCCAGGTCTCCCGCGTCACGGCGGGCAGGGCAGTGCTGGACATGGGTTTTTGCTTCTACTTCAGGTGTTTGCGCAGAGACGCGCGAGGGCCGCAAGTCTCGGTGATATCGCGGTGCAAGAGCAAGCCGCTCAGCGCACGCCGCCCATCCAGCGGACGATGCGCGGGCTCAGGACCAGCAGCAGCAGTCCGACGCCGCAGCCGTACGTCACGATGAACAGGAAGCGGTCGGGCATGCCGGCCAGGTCGTTCGGGTCGAATCCGCCCGCGATCAGGCCGGCCGTGAGCTTGCCGAGCGAGCTCGCCAGGAACCACACGCCCATCATCTGGCCGACGAAGCGCGCAGGCGCGAGCTTCGTGACGGTCGACAGCCCCACCGGGCTGAGGCACAGCTCGCCGAACGTGTGCACGAGGTAGGTGAGCACCAGGAAATACGCCGGCGCCTGCAGCCCGCCCGCGACGATGCCGGCGGCCTTCACCATGAACAGGAAGCCCAGGCCCATCAGCAGCAGGCCGAGCGCGAACTTGAACGGCGCGGCCGGGTCGAGGTTGCGCTTCGCGAGGCGCACCCACAGCGCCGAGAACACCGGCGCGAACAGGATCACGAACGCCGGCTGCACCGACTGGAACCAGCCGGCCGGAATCTCGAACCCGCCGATGAAGCGGTCGGTGTGACGCTTGGCGAACAGGTTCATCGACGAGCCGGCCTGCTCGAACCCCGACCAGAACAGCGCACAAGCGACGAACATCACCAGCACCATCTGGATGCGGCGGCGCTCGTCCGGCGCAAGTCCGGCGCCGAAGAACAGGTAGAGGAAGTACGCGGCCGCCATGCCGACCAGCACGTAGGCGGCGCTCTTCGCGAGTGGCGCCGGGCTCACCACGATCGTGCCGCCGAACAGCAGCAGCGCCAGCACGCCGAGTGCGGCCACCGCGATGCCGAGGGCCGTCCAGTCGCGCTTCAGGCCCGCGCCATTGTCGGGGCGGTTGGGGTGCGCGCCCGCGCCGCCGAGTCGTGCGCGTGACAGCCAGAACTGCAGCAATCCGAGCGGCATGCCGATGGCCGCCGCCAGGAAGCCGACGCGCCATCCGAAACGCAGCGCGAGCCAGCCCGCGATCAGTGGGCCGATGAACGCGCCGAGGTTGATGCCCATGTAGAAGAGGGTGAAGCCGGCGTCCCGGCGCGCGCCGCCCTCCGGATACAGCTCGGCAACGAGTGTCGAGATGTTGGGTTTCAGGAGTCCCACGCCCAGGATGATCACGGTGAGGCCGGCGAAGAACAGCGTCGGCGGGCCCGGGATCGCGAGCATCAGGTTGCCGAGCGTCATGAGCGCGCCGCCCGCGAGCACCGCACGCTGCGCTCCGATCAGCCGGTCGGCGATCCAGCCGCCGGGCAGTGCGGCCATGAACACCGCGGCGGTGTAGAGCCCGTAGATGGCGGTTGCCGTCTTGTCGTCGAGCCCATAGCCGCCGTTCGACACCGCGTCCACCAGGAACAGCACGAGCAGCGCGCGCATGCCGTAGAAGGTGAAGCGCTCCCACATCTCCGTGAAGAAGAGCGTGGCGAGGGCGGGCGGATGGCCGAAGAAGCCGCTGCGGGGCTCACTCACCGGACTGCGCCGCCTCGTGCCGTGTCTTGTCGGCGGCGCGCCGCTTGCCGAGGAACGACGAGAGCACTATGCCGAATTCGTAGAGTATGTACATCGGCACGGCCATGAAGGTCTGCGAGATCGCGTCGGGCGGCGTCAAGAACGCAGCCACCACGAAGATGCCGAGCACCACGTAGCCGCGGTGCTTGCGCAGCGACTCGACCTTGACGAGCCCGGTTGCCACGAGCAGCACGATGGCCACCGGCATCTCGAATGCGATGCCGAACGCGAAGAACAGCAGCAGGGCGAAGTCGAGGTAGTTCGCCATGTCGGTCATCATCCGCACGCCCTCGGGGGCCGTGGCGGTGAGGAACGCGAACATCAGCGGGAAGACGATGAAGTACGCGAAGGCGACGCCGGCGTAGAAGAGCACCACGCTCGAGACGAACAGCGGCAGCGCGAAGCGCTTCTCGTGCCGGTACAGCCCGGGCGCCACGAACGCCCAGACCTGGTAGAGGATGTACGGCATCGCGATGAAGATGCCGCCGATCAGCGACAGCTTGAGCGGCGTCATGAACGGCGACACGACGCTGGTGGCGATGATCGACGTGCCCTCGGGCAGCTTTTCGATCAGCGGGTGCGCGACCAGCGTGAACAACTGGTTCGAGAGGAACGCGAGCGGGACGAAGCAGATCGCGACCGCCACCACGGCGCGCAGTAGCCGCGTGCGCAGCTCGAGGAGGTGCGAGATCAGTGTGCCTTCGGCGAGGGACTCGGGCTCACGCGGGCTTTGACTCATCGGTCCTGTCCGGCGTTGCCTCGGCCGCGGGTGGCGGCGTGTGGATCGTCTCCGGCTTCTGTGAGCCGGTGTCGAGCGGGTTGCGCAGGTCGTTCAGCGGGTTGCGGATGTCGTCGAGCGGCTTGCGCAGCTCGTTCAGGCTGCCGGCCTCCTGCTCGAGCTGACCCTTGAGCTGGCGGGCCATCGCCCGGGCCTTGCCGGCCCAGCGGCCGACGTCTGCCGCCAGCTTCGGCAATCGCTCCGGCCCGAGCACGAGCAGCGCGATCCCGAGGATCAGCACGATCTCGGTGAAGCCGACCTCGAACATCGGGCGTCAGGCGGCCGGCTTGCTGTCGGACTTGGTCTCGGAGCGCTCCTTGAAATCGGCATCCTTCTCCTTGCTGCTCATGTCGTTGAGCTGCTTGGTCGCCTCGTCGTCGCCCTCGTTGACCGCCTTCTTGAAGCCACGCACGGCGGCGCCGAGGTCGGATCCGACGTTCCGCAACTTCTTGGCGCCGAACAGGATAAGCGCAATGACCAGGATGATCAGGAGTTCGCGAAAACCGATACCCATTGCTGTCTCCGGAGGGGGCACCTGAAGCGGACGGCAATCATACGCGAATCCGCTTTGCGGGCCCGTTACGTAGTCGCCGTGACCTGCAGCCAGAGCGTGACAGGGCCGTCGTTCGTGAGCGAGACGTGCATGTGGGCCCCGAATTGCCCGGTGGCCACTCGGTCACCCAGTCTCTGGCGGGCGCTGGCGACCGCATATTCGAACAGCCGGCGGCCGAGTTCAGGCGGTGCCGCGCAGGTGAAGCTCGGCCGCAGGCCCTTGCTCGTGTCGGCCGCCAGCGTGAACTGCGGGACGAGCAGCAATCCGCCGCCAGTGTCGAGCAGGCTCAGGTTCATTCGGCCGGTCTCGTCCTCGAAGACCCGGTAGCGCACGAGCCGGTCGATCAGGCGGTCGGCCTGGGGCTCGGCGTCCGTGGGCTCCACGGCAAACAGGACCACGAGGCCGGGGCCGATCTGACCCACGGTGGTGCCTTCGACCTCGACCTTACCTCGCAAAACGCGCTGCAGTAGTGCAATCAAGAGCATCTACCGGACTGGTTTCGTGATCCGAAATTCCACAGAAATATAGAAATAGCGGGTCATAGTAGCCTTTCGTCCCACCTTTATTTCATGTCATCGCCTAAAACGCCGATCCGACTCTGCTCCGCGGAAAAATGGTACACGGTGGGACAATGCCTAAAGATCTCTGCGCTAATCAGCACCAGAATGGGCCGTCAGCGCGGCGAGAGCGCCTTGGCCTTCTCATGCGCGGCCTGCGCCTGCGGATTCTTGTCGCGGGCCTTGAGCGAGTCACCGACCAGCTGCCACGCTGCAGCCTGCGTCCGGTCGTCGCCGACGGACATGGACAGGGCCTTGCGGCCCATGTTCTCGGCCTGCGGGTAATTGCGCTGGTCCATGCGCAGCCTGCCCATCTCGATCCACAGCAGCGGATTGTTGGGCTCGATGCGCAAGGCTCGCTCGAGCGAGACCGTCGCCCCGGGCAAGTCGCCTTTCTGCCGCTGCGACTGGGCTTGGCTCACCAGCGCACGGCTGGCCGGGCTCAATGTGGCAGGGGGCGTACGCGGCCGCTCCTTCGGCAGCTGTACGGCCGGCGCTTCGATGGTTTCCTCCGGCGACGGCGGCCGCACCTCGGTCGGTGCGGTCAGCACCGGCCCGGAGCCCGAGCCAGTCGCGCGGCTGGGCGTGCCGGGCGCGGGCGAGGGCGTGCCCGTCTGGAAAGGGGCCACCGAGCAGCCGGCCAGCGCGACCAAGGCGATGAGGGGAAGTGAGCGCAGCACGGGGCGAAGCCTAACCCCGGGGCGCGCTCAGGGGAACCCGGCCTCCGGCGCGGGACCGGCCGGCGGCCCGCCCGTGCCGGGCGGGCACTCGGGGTTGGGTTCGAGCAGCGTGCCGACCTTGAACGGCAGGCTTACCGCCGAGCCGTCGCAATACGGCGAGGTCTCGAGGCCGCTGAAATAGTCCACCCAGCGGTGCTCGAGCGACTCGGGCAGCATCGGCTCGAACGAAGGCGTGACGATCGAGCCCATCAGGCGCGACCACACGGCGAGTCCACCGGTCGTGCCGGTGAGGCCCGTCGGGCTGTTGTCGTCGTGGCCGACCCAGACGACGATCAGGTGACCGCCGGAGAAACCGGCGAACCAGCTGTCGCGGTAATCGTTCGACGTGCCGGTCTTTCCCGCCACGACCAGGCCGGCCGGCAGGTGACGCTTGGCGGCGCGGCCCGTGCCGCGTTCCATCACCTCGATCATCATCCGGTCGAGCGTGTATACGGCCTCGGGCGACACCGCCTCCGCGACTTCGAGCTCGGGTGCCTTGAGCGCCTGACCGTCCGCGTTCACGACCGCGCGGACCGCACGCAGCGGCGACCGGAACCCACCGTTGGCCAGGGTGTTGTACATCTGCGCAACGTCGAAGGGGCTCAGGTTGGTCGCGCCGAGCAGCATCGACGGCAGCTCCGCCGGCGGTTCCTCGAGGCCCAGCTGCTGGAAGGTGAGTGCCACGTTGTCGAGTTCGACGTCGAGGCCGAGCCGCACCGTCGGCAGGTTGAGCGATTGCGTGAGCGCGCGCACCAGCGTGACCGGGCCGCGCACCTGCTTGTCGAAGTTCTCCGGCTTCCAGCGATCGCCGTTCGGCAGCTTGAGGTCGATCGGCTCGTCCGCGAGAAAGGACACCGGCGTGTGGCGCCCCGTCTCGAGCGCCGCGAGGTACACGAGCGGCTTGGCCAGCGAGCCGATCGGCCGCGTCGCGTCGAGGGCGCGGTTGAAACCCGCAAACGACGCATGCCGTCCGCCGACCACCGCGGCGACCTCGCCGGTCTGTGGCGTGGTCACGACCACCACGCCCTCGAGTCCCTTGGCGGCCTTGCGCCCCGATGCGTCGAGGCGCTCGAGTTCCTCGGCGAGGGAGTCTTCGGCCTTCTGCTGCACCAGTGGATCGAGCGTGCTGAACACCGTGAGCCCGACCTCCGTCAGGTCGGACTCTTCGTAGTCGCGCCGCAACTGTCGCCGCACCAGGTCGAGGAACGCCGGGTAGAAGCTGCCGCCCTTGGTGCCGGCCTCGGCCACGCCGAGAGGCCGCTTCGCGGCGGCGCCCGCTTCCTCGGCGCTCACCACGCCCTGTTCCGCGAGCACGCGCAGCACCAGGTTGCGCCGCTCGAGGGCGCGCTCCGGGTGGCGGCGAGGGTTGTAATAGGACGGACCGCGCGCGATGGCGACGAGCAGCGCGACCTCGGCCAGCTTCAGCTCCGCGAGCGGCTTGCCGAAATAGAACTGGCTCGCGAGGCCGAAGCCGTGCACCGCGCGGTTGCCCTCCTGCCCCAGCCAGATCTCGTTGATGTAGGCGTTCATGATGTCCGCCTTCTGGAAGCGCGACTCGAGAATGACGGCCATCACCGCTTCTTCCGCCTTGCGGCGCAGGGTCTGCCGGTTGTCGAGGAAGTAGCTCTTCACCAGCTGCTGCGTGAGCGTGCTGCCGCCCTGCTCCACCTGGCCGGCGCGGACGTTGACGAACAGCGCGCGGAGGATGGCGAGCGGGTTGACGCCGTGGTGCGTGTCGAACGCGCGATCCTCCACGGCCTTGAGTGCCTCGGGAAGCAGCGGCGGCACCTCGTCGGGGGCCACGACGATGCGGTCCTCGCCGTGGATCGGGAAGATGCTGCCGATCAGCAGCGGATCGAGGCGGAAGACCGGCACGTCCACGCCGGAGGCGTCCTCGAGGCTCGCGATCGACTCGCCGGCGAAGGCGATGCGCAGCGCGCGCGCCGGCTGCTGGCCATCGGCGAACCGGAACTCGCGCACGTGCACGTTCACCTGGTCACCGCGGCGCTGGTAGGTGCCGGGCCGGTCCGTCTTCGCCGCGGCCAGGTAGCCGAGCCGCTCGAGCTCGTCCACGAAGCGCTGTGCCGACAGCTGCTGGCCGGCGTACAGGTCGATCGGCTGCGCGTAGACGCGGGCGGGCAGCGTCCAGCGACGACCCTCGAACTGCTGGGTGACGCGCCGGTCGAGCACGGCCACGACGGCGATGGCGGCGACGAGCAACAGCAGCGCCAGCACGGCGAAGCCTCGCTGCACCTTCCTGCGCATGCCGGCCGACAGTTTCTTGCGTGCCATGCCCCGAGTGCTTGCGTACCGGAAAGCCGCGAGTCTAGCCGCTCTGGCCGCAGCGTGCCCGCCTGCGGGGGCGGGGCGCGCTCATTTGCGCCAGAACGTGACGGTCAACAGCAGCGGCAGCGTGAAGATCTCGAGGCGCCCGAGCAGCATCGCGAGCACGCAGATCCACTTGCCTACGCCCGACAGCCCCTGGTAGCCGTAGGCGACCTCGCCGAGGCCCGGGCCGAGGTTGTTCAGCGTCGCCGCGCTGGCCGAGAACGCCGTCACCTGGTCCACACCGGAGGCCATGAGTGCCATCATCAGCAAGGTGAACACGCCGACGTACACGGCGAAGAATCCCCACACCGCGTCCACGACGCGCAGCGGCACCGCACCACCTTGAGGCCGCCCACCGCGATCAGCCAGGCCGCCGCCGCGACGAACGACGTGTGGCTGCCGTCGCCGTAGTACAGCGATACGCCGACCGGCGGCAGCATGGTCAGGCTGAACACCATCAGCAGCAGCCCGAGGATGCGCCGGATGGCGCGCAAGCTCACCGGGTCGCCACCCTGCCGCTCACTCCTGGAATAGCCGCTCGACCGCCTCGACGTGGCGACGGTCGGTGAGGAACACGATGACGTGGTCGTCGGCCTCGATCATGGTGTCGTGGTGGCCCATGATCACGTCCTGGCCGCGCACGATCGCGCCGATGGTCGCCCCCTTGGGGAGCTTCACCTCCTCGACGCGCCGGCCCACGACCTTGCCGCCGCGCTGGCCGTGCGCGATCGCCTCGATGGCCTCGGCCGCGCCCCGGCGCAGCGAGTGCACGCGCACCACGTCGCCGCGGCGCACGTGTGCGAGCAACGAGCCGATGGTGACCGACTGCGGGGAGATCGCCACGTCGATCGAGCCGCTCTGCATCATCTCCGCGTAGGCCGGCCGGTTGATCAGCGCCATGACGCGGTGCGCGCCGAGGCGCTTGGCGAGCATCGCCGAGAGGATGTTCGCCTCCTCGGCGTTGGTCACCGAGCAGAACACGTCGGCGCTGTCGATGTTCTCTTCGATGAGCAGCTCCTCGTCGGCCGCGTCGCCGTGCAACACGACCGCGCTGCGCAGGATTTCGGAAATGCGCCGGGCGCGGGCCGCATCGCGCTCGATGACCTTCACCTGGTAGCGCTCCTCGATGCGCTGCGCGAGCCTGAGGCCGATGTTGCCGCCCCCGGCGATGACGACGCGCTTCACCGAGTCCTCGACGCGACGCAGCTCGATCATCACCTTGCGCATGTCCTCGGTCGCCGCGAGGAAGAACACCTCGTCGCCGTGGTGGATGATGGTGTCGCCCTCCGGCGGGATGCTGCCGGACTCGCGGTAGATCGCGACCACGCGCGCATCCACGTTCGGCAGGTGCTCGCGGATGCTGCGCAGCTGCTGGCCGACGAGCGGCCCGCCCTTCACGGCCTTGACGCCTACCAGCCGCACGCGGCCGTCGGCGAACTCGAGCACCTGCAACGCGCCCGAGTAGCGGATCAGGCGCTCGATGTACTGGGTGACGATCTCCTCCGGGCTGATGTAGACGTCCACCGGGAACCCGGCGCCGTCGGGCGGCGGGCTGTCGGTGTCGAAGAACAGCCCCTCGTGCCCGGTGTAGGCGGGCGAGCGGATGCGCGCGATCTTGGTTCGCGTGCGGAACAGGGTCCATGCCACCTGGCAGGCCACCATGTTCACTTCGTCGCTGTTGGTGAGCGCGACCACCATGTCGGCGTTGGCGGCGCCGGCCATCTCGAGCACGTTGGGATGGGCGGCGTTGCCGGACACCGTGCGAATGTCGAGCCGGTCCTGCAGGTCGCGCAGCAGGTGGTCGTTGGTGTCCACGACGGTGACGTCGTTGGCCTCCTCGCGCGCGAGGTGGTAGGCAGCCGTTCGGCCGACCTGGCCGGCTCCGAGGATGATGATTTTCACCAGCGTTGCCCCGTGGGACTGATGCGCGCCGGGAGCTTGCCTGCGGCCGGCCCCTTCTATCGCGCGGCGATCATTGTACGCCTCAGACGGCCTCGAGGTTGGCGTAGCCCATCATCAGCCACTTGGTGCCCTGGCGCTCGAAGTTCACCTGCACCCGCGCGTTCTGGCCCTGGCCCTCGACGTTCAGCACCACCCCGTCGCCGAACTTCGGGTGCCGGACGCGCTGCCCGAGGCGGAGGCTGCCCGGGGCATCGTCCATGAATTTCGGGTTGCGGGCCGGCATGGACGGCGCCCGCTGCGCTGGCACGTAGGCCGGTCGCGACACCTGGACCTTGGGTCGCACCTCCTCGATCAGTTCGGCCGGGATCTCCGCGAGGAACCGCGAAGGCGCACCGTAGCTGTCCATGCCGTGCATGCGGCGCTGCTCGGCGAAGGTGAGGTAGAGGTGGCGCATGGCGCGCGTGGTGCCCACGTAGCATAGCCGCCGCTCTTCCTCGAGGCCCTGCACGTCCATGATGGAACGCTGGTGCGGGAACAGGCCGTCCTCGAGCCCGCACAGGAACACGACCGGAAACTCGAGGCCCTTCGCCGAGTGCAGCGTCATCATCTGCACGCAGTCTTCCCACTCCTCGGCCTGGCCCTCGCCGGACTCGAGCACGGCGTGCGACAGGAAGGCCATCAGGGGCGGCATGTCGCCGTCCTCGGGCTCGAAGCCGCGGGCGGCGCTCACGAGTTCCTCGAGGTTCTCGAGCCGCGCCTCGCCCTTGTCGGCTTTCTCCTTCTGGTAGTGGCCGGCGAGGCCGCTCTGCTGGATGACGTGGTCCACCTGCTCGTGCAGCGGCAGGTCACGCGTGTCGGCGTCGAGCTTCTCGACGAGTTGCAGGAACGCCTGCAGGCAGCTGGTCGCCCGTGCGCCAAGTTCCGCGGCGCACGGCGCCGCGGACTGCCAGAGCGAGACCGAGTGCGCCTTTGCATGGGCACGCAGTACCTCGAGCGTGCGTGCGCCGATGCCTCGGGTGGGCAGGTTCACCACGCGCTCGAACGAGGCGTCGTCGTCGCGGTTGGCGAGCAGGCGCAGGTAGGCGAGCGCGTCCTTGATTTCCTGGCGTTCGAAGAACCGCAGGCCGCCGTACACGCGGTACGGGATGCGCTGCGCGAGCAGGTATTCTTCGAACACGCGCGACTGCGCGTTCGAGCGGTAGAGGATCGCCGTGTCCTTGCGGCTGCCGCCGCGCGACGCCCAGTCGCGGATGCGGCTCACCACGAACTCCGCCTCGTCGCGCTCGTTGTAGGCGCGGTAGAGCTTGATGCGGTCGCCCTTGCCGCCGTCGGTCCAGAGCTTCTTGCCGATGCGGCCGCTGTTGTTGGCGATGATCGCGTTGGCCGCAGCGAGGATGTTGCCCGTGGAGCGGTAGTTCTGCTCAAGCCGGTAGAGCTGCGTGCCCGGGAAGTCGCGCCGGAACTGTTGCAGGTTCTCGACGCGCGCGCCCCGCCAGCGGTAGATCGACTGGTCGTCGTCGCCCACCACGAACGGGACGCTGGTGGCGCCCACCAGCGCCTTCATCCAGTTGTACTGGATCGTGTTGGTGTCCTGGAACTCGTCCACCAGCACGTGCCCGAAGCGTGCGCGGTAGTGCTCGACGAGGCCCGGCGCGTCCTTCCACAGTTCGTAGCTGCGCAGCAGCAGCTCGGCGAAATCGACCACGCCGTTGCGCCTGCAGGCGTCCTCGTACGCCTCGTACAGCTTGATCATCTGCCGGCGCGTCGGGTCGCCGTCGTCCTTGAGGTGCTTCGGGCGCAGGCCCTCGTCCTTCTGCGCGTTGATGAACCACGTCACCTCGCGCGGCACCCAGCGTGACTCGTCGAGCCCGGCGCCGCGGATGATGCGCTTCACGAGGCGCTGCTGGTCCTCGGCATCGAGGATCGAGAAGCCCTGGGGCAGGCCGGCCTCGCGCCAGTGCATGCGCAGCAGCCGGTGCGCGATGCCATGGAACGTGCCGATCCACAACGGTGCCGACGGCAGCTCGAGCTGCTGCTCGATGCGGGCGCGCATTTCGCCCGCGGCCTTGTTGGTGAACGTGACGGCGAGGATGCCGTGCGGCGACACGCCCTCGACCTGCACGAGCCAGGCCACGCGGTGCGTGAGCACTCGCGTCTTGCCGCTGCCGGCGCCGGCCAGCACCAGCGTCGGGGCGAGCGGCGCAGTGACCGCTTGCCGCTGGGCGTCGTTCAGCGGATCGAGGAGATGGGAGACGTCCATGAGCGGGTGGGGAAAACAGGGCCGGAGAAAATAGGCGACATTCGCTTATTTTGCCAGCCCGAGGACAGGAGAATGCCGGCTATCTGCCGCGCATCCAGCGCGCGACCATCACGCCGGCGATCGCGGCGATGACGAGGTCGATCCAGCCGTACGACGGTGCCGCGGCACCCACCTGCAGCAGGCACAGCAGCAGCACGAGCAGCACCGTCACGCCTGCGGCGACGTGCGGCAGGAGCCCCGTGCCGGCGAGCAGCCAGGCGAGCGCGACGTAGCTGAAGCCCTTGCCTGCCAGCTGCGCGGGCGGCGGTGGGCTGCGGCTCAGGAACTCGCTCAAGGCCGGTACTTCGAGCGCAACTGCGGGGTTGCCGTGCACGGCGGGCATCAGTGCCACGGCCACGAGCCACGACCCCAGCGCGGCGGCGAGCAGCGCCGAGCGGCCGCGATCCTCGACCCGGCTCAGCAGCACCAGCACCGGCAACAGGACTGCGATGGCGGCGAGTTCGGCGAACACCAGCGTGTTGCCCGCGGTGAGCGTGCGGCCCACCAGCACGACGGCGATCACCAGCAGGAATGAATCCACGCTGCGCTGGCGCTTCGCGACGTGAAAGACGGCCTGCGCGACGACCAACCAGCCGACGAAATACGCCGCCAGCTCGGTCAGGCTGAGCCCCGGGCTGAACAGCGGCCGCACGGCGCGCTTGATCTGCTGCAGGCTTGCGTCCGGCCACAGCGGCCACAGCCGGGCGATCAGCCACAGCGCGAGCACGGTGAGCGCGACCGCGCCCGAGCGGCCGATCGGGTTGCCGCGCGGCGTCATGCGCGCACCGAGCGCGTGCCAGGTGGATCCGGCGATCGTGCCGATGAACGCACCCGCGGCGTTGAGCGACAGGTCGGTGAGGCTCGGTACGCGCGGCGTGATCGAAGCCTGGGTGACCTCGATGCCGAGCGACAGCAGCGCCCCGCACGCCGCCCCGAGCGTGATCCCCCACCACCGTCCGAAGCGCGGCTCGGCCAGCAGCACGAGGCAGAAGCCGAACGGCACGTACAGCAGCACGTTGTTGAACATGTCGCTGCGCCCGGCGCGCGCCCAGTCGAGCTGGCGCAACGTCTCGAGCAGCGCCGGGGCCTCCGCGTGGAGGCGGAACGGGTACAGCGACACGTAGAGGATCAGCGTGACGACCGCTGCGAGCAGCAGGGGCGCGGCGAAATGCGAGCGGCTCGCCACGGCCGCCGTCTCAGGGCCGGATCAGGAGGTAGTGGTCGATCAGCAGCGCCGCGAACAGCAGCATCAGGTAGTTGATCGAATACCGGAACACTTTCATCGGGAGCTCGGGCGGCGCGCCGGTGCGCCGCAGCGCGACGGCGTGGCGGATGAACCCGGCCCCGAGCACGGCCGCGACGGCGAGGTAGATGAGTCCGGTCATGCCGGTGAGGTACGGCAGCAGCGTCACGATCACCAGGATGATCGTGTAGAGCAGGATGTGCAGGCGCGTGAACTCGATGCCGTAGGCCACGGGCAGCATGGGGATGCCGGCGCGCGCGTAGTCGTCGCGCCGCGCGATGGCGAGCGCCCAGAAGTGCGGCGGCGTCCACGCGAAGATGATCAGGAACAGCAGCAGCGAGTGCGGGTCGACGCTGTTGGTGACCGCAGTCCATCCGAGCACCGGGGGCGCCGCACCGGCGGCGCCGCCGATCACGATGTTTTGCGGCGTGACGTGCTTGAGCCACACCGTGTAGAGGAACGCGTAGCCGATCAGCGACGCGAACGTGAGCACCGCGGTGAGCGGGTTCACGAGGAACCACAGCACCAGCATCGACAGCACGCCGATCACGGCTGCGTAGGTGAGGGCCTGGCTCGAGGTCACCGCGCCCGAAGGGATCGGCCGGCCCATGGTCCGGGCCATCTGCTCGTCGTAGCGGCGGTCGACCACGTGGTTGATGGCCGCGGCGCTCGAGGCCGCGAGCCCGATGCCGATCGTAGCGAAGACCAGCGCGGCGAGCGGCGGCAGCCCGGGCACCGCGAGGAACATGCCCACCACCGCCGTGAAGACGATGAGCGCGACGACCTTGGGCTTGCCGAGCTCGAAATAGTCGCGCCAGGTCGCGGACCCGGGGGCGGCGAGGTGTGAGTCCGCGGAGTTCATGGGGGCAGCCATTGTACAGGGCCGCCCGCAGCGTCACCTCAGCGTCCGGGGCGTCCAGAGAAACCTGAGCAGCGCCACCATCGCCAGTACCAGCAGCGCCGCGACGCCGTTGTGGGCGGTCGCGAGTTCGAGCGGCAGCGCCTTGAGCACCATCACCGGTCCCAGCGTCCACTGCGCTGCCAGCAACGCCGCCAGCACGACGCCGGCCGTGCGCACGGCCCGCGACTGGCCGGTGCGGATGGCCCGCCAGGCGAGGAACCCGAGAACCAGCGCCGTCACCACGGCACCGAGGCGGTGCACGAAGTGGATCGCCACGCGGGCCGGGTGGTCGAGCACGCCGCCCTCGTAGTCGATGCCGAGGCCGCGCCAGAGGACGAACGCGTCCTTGAAGTCCATCTCGGGCCAGAAGGACTTCTGGCAGGTCGGGAAGTCGGGGCACGCGAGCGCGGAGTAGTTCGTGCTGACCCAGCCGCCGAGCATGATCTGCAGCGCGAGTACCGCGAGCCCCGCGACGGCGAGGCGGCGCAGGCCGCGCTCGCCCGGCGGACGGGTCGTGCGGTCGACGCGCAGCGCCAGCCACCAGCACAGCGCCATCGTCGTGAGCCCGCCGACCAGGTGCGCCGTCACGACGGCCGGCTTCACGAGCAGCGTCACGGTCCACATGCCGAGCAGGCCCTGGAACACCACCAGCGCGACCAGCACTCCAGGCAGGCGCATCGGCTGCGCCGGGTCGCGGCGGTTCGCCCACGCGAGGACCGCCATCGCGAGGATGAGCAGACCGAGTCCCGACGCGGCGTAGCGGTGGATCATCTCCTTGAGCGCCTTCTCCGGCTCCAGCGGCCGCTGCGGGAAAGCAGCATTGGCGTGCTCGGCGTTCTCGACGGCCTGCCCCACGGTGAGGTGCCCGTAGCAACCGGGCCAGTCGGGACAGCCGAGGCCCGCATGGCTCAGGCGCACCCAGGCGCCCATCACGATGACGACCAGCGCCACCAGCGTCGCGACGAGGGCCAAGCGGCGGAACAGCGTCAGTTTCATCGCGGGCGTCCTCAACCGATGTGGGACAGGCGCAGCAACTTCTTCATGTCGGTGAGCAGCGCCTTGTCGGGAGCCGTCGGAGCGTAACTCATCAGCAGGTTGCCGAGCGGGTCGACGATGAAGATGCGCCCGGCGCCGGCGAGCGGGACGCCGCCGTAGGTCGGGAACGGCTCGAGCAGCGCCGCCGCGTCGTCATTATCCACCCGGGCGACGATCAGGTCGGGATGCTCTTGGGCGAGGAAGCTGCGGTCGCAGCATCGGTCGGTGACGAGGAACACGCGCTGCACGCGGTCCATGTCCTTGTTGAGCGCGACGCGCGACTGGCGCATGAGGTACAGCGCCTTGCGGCAGCGGTCGTCGCACAGGCCGTCGCCGACGTAGACCATGCTCCACTTGCCGCGCAGGAAGTCCGGTTGCGTCTGCTGGCCGTCCGCCGTCGTGAGCGCGAGCGCGGCCAGCGGGCGGGCCGGATCGATCAGGTCGCCCTTGCTCGCATCGCCCGACGGGCGCCAGCCGGTGGGCCCGTAGTACATCCAGAACGCGATGGCGAGCGGCACGAAGAACAGCGCGGCGAGCAGCACCAGCTGGCGGCGTCCGCGGCGCACGGCGTTGGGATCAGGGGCATTCACGGGGTCGGGGTCCTTGGCTCAGCGCTCACACGGCGCAGGTTGACGGCAACGAAGATCACCACGGCGACCAGCGCGAACGCGAACCACTGGATCGCGTAGCCGAGATGCCGTTCCGGGCCGAAGCCGAGCGCGGGGCGCCATTTTCGCTCGAAACCGTCGGGTGAGCCGGCGTCGAGCAGCACGATGCGTGCTTCGACGTCGACGCCCAGCGCGGATTCGACGTCGGCCTCGGTGGGAAACAGCAGCACGCGCGGCCAGGCTGCGCTGCCCGGCGCAGCGGCGGGCCCGACGCGCATCCCCGGGATGGGCAGCACGTCCAGGATCCCGCTCACCTCGCGCTCGCGTACGCCGACCGTCACGTCGGGCAGGTCCTCGCGCGCGGCGCCGAGCGGCACCCAGCCGCGGTCCACGAGCACCCAGCCGCGGCCGTCGGCGCGCTCGAACGGCGTGAGCACGCGGAACCCCGGCCGGCCGGTCACGGACGGCATGTTGTCGAGCAGGATCTGTCGCGTGGCGTCGTAGGCGCCCCGCAGGCGCACGTGCTGGTAGCGAGCGAGTTCGTCGAAGCCGAGGCCGGTGGCGTCCACGGTGTCCTGGCTGCCCTGCATGAAGGCGTCGAACAGCGCCTGCTTTTCGTGCGCACGGCCGAGCTGCCAGTAGCCCAGCGACACGAACACCGCGAGCCCGAGCGCGACGAGCGCCACGCCCCAGGCGGGCGGCGCGAATTCGCGATTGCCGATCCGGAGGCTCATTTATACTTGCCGCAAACCACGAGCGTTCCGCCCCGGCATGATCAAGTTCCTCATCGTCCTGACCCTGGCCGCCATCGTGGCGAGCCTGGGCACCGGCCTGTTCCACCTGGTCAAGGACGAAGGCCAGTCGAAGCGCATGGTAAACGCTTTGACCGTGCGCATCGCGCTTTCCGTGCTGCTGTTCGTCCTGCTGTTCATCGCCTGGAAGGGCGGCATGATCCAGCCCCACGGCGTCGGCCAGTAACGAGAACGGCCGCGCGAGGCGGCCGTTCCAGGGACTAGAGGTCAGTGATCAGAGGCGAGTGGCGCCGCGGCGTCCCGGCCCTCCGACCCTATCCTCTAACCTCCAAAATCTTCTGACTGGCTCACAGCCAGTAGACGAAGATGAAGAGCCCCAGCCACACCACGTCCACGAAGTGCCAGTACCACGCGGTCGCCTCGAAGGCGAAGTGGTGCGTCGGCGTGAAGTGGCCCCGCATCACGCGCAGCCAGATCACCAGCAGCATGATCGCGCCGATCGTGACGTGCAGGCCGTGGAACCCGGTGAGCATGAAGAACGTGGAGCCGTACACGCCCGAGCCGAGCGTGAGGTTCAGCTCGCGGTAGGCATGGATGTATTCCTCGGCCTGCAGGCCGACGAACGCGAAGCCCAGCAGGAACGTGAGCGCGAGGAAGATCTTGAGCACGCCGCGGTTGCCGGCCTTGAGCGCGTGGTGGGCGATGGTGATCGTCACGCCCGAGGTGAGCAGGATGGCCGTGTTGATCGCCGGCAGGCCGAAGGCCGGGATGGTCTCGAACTCGCCGCCGACGCCGGCGGGACCGTTGGTGGGCCAGCTCGCCTCGAAGTCAGGCCAAAGGAACAGGTTGGTCATGAACCGGGAGCCTTCGCCGCCCAGCCACGGCACCGCGAGCTGGCGCGCGTAGTACAGCGCGCCGAAGAACGCGGCGAAGAACATCACCTCGGAGAAGATGAACCAGGTCATGCCCATGCGGAACGACCGGTCCACGCCCGCGTTGTAGAGGCCGCGCTGGCTCTCGTCGATGACGGTGCCGAACCAGCCAAAGAACATGTACGCCACGCCGGCCAGGCCGAGGTAGGCGATCCACGGCCCCATGCTCGAGCCGTTCAGCAGGGCAGCGGTGCCGAGCATCGTGACGAAGAGCGTGACGGCGCCCACGGCCGGCCACTTGCTGCCGTGCGGGATGTAGTACTTGTCGCTGCCGTGCGCAGCCTGTGCTTGGGCCATGGCTCGAGCTTTCCTCTCGTTCTGCTGCAATCGCCGGCCGCGGACGGCCGACCCCCAAAACCTCGATCAGCGCGCCGCGAGCTTGCGCTCGGGCAGCGTGTACATCGAATAGGCGAGCGTCATCCGGTCCACCTGCGGCGGCAGGTCCGGATCGACGATGAACCGCACCGTGAACTCCCGCTCCTGGGCGGGGGCGAAGTCCTGCGGCGTGAAGCAGAAGCACTCCGTCTTCTGCAGGTACTTGGCGGTGTACGACGGCGCGACGCTCGGCACCGCCTGGCCGACCACCGGCACCGAGGCACGGCTGCGAATCCGGAACTTCGCCTCGTGCAGGCGCCCGGGCTGCACCACCATTTCCTTCGTTGCGGGCACGAGTTCCCACTCGCCACCCGGTGCCAGGATCGACATGAACTCGAGCGCGACTTGGCGGTCGCCGGTCGCGGTCTCCGCGATCTTCGACGGCGCGTCGTTCACGCGGATGCCCGCCGCCTCGCAGATCACGTCGTACAGCGGCACCAGCGCGAAGCCGAACGCGAAGCTGCCCGCCACCATCACCAGGAGGCGGCGGGTGAGCGACGCGTTCTCGCGCCGGGTGGCCGGGTCGAGCTTCATCCGCGCAGCCCGAGCACGCCCGAGGCGATGAATGCCACGTAGATGCCGAGCGCGAGCAGCCCGAGCACCACGGCATTGCGCCGGATGCGCCGGCGCTGCTCGTCGGTCGGTCCCTGCTTGAGGCCCGGCTCGTTCACTTGACGACCGGCGCCTCGTCGAACGTGTGGTACGGGGCCGGCGAGGGCACGGTCCACTCGAGGCCGTGCACGCGCGCGCCGTCCCACACTTCCGCGGAGACCTTCTGGCCGCCCTTCGCGCACTTCCAGATGATGTACACGAACAGCAGCTGCGACAGGCCGAAGCCGAACGCACCGATCGAGGACACCATGTTCCAGTCGGCGAACTGCGTCGAGTAGTCCGGGATGCGGCGCGGCATGCCGGCGAGGCCGAGGAAGTGCTGCGGGAAGAACAGCACGTTCACGAAGATCGCGGACATCCAGAAGTGGATGTTGGCGAGCTTCACGTCGTACATGTGGCCCGTCCACTTCGGCATCCAGTAGTACACGGCCGCCATGATGGCGAACACCGCGCCGGGCACCAGCACGTAGTGGAAGTGCGCGACGATGAAGTAGGTGTCGTGATACTGGAAGTCGACCGGGGCGATGGCCATCATTAGGCCCGAGAAGCCGCCGATCGTGAACAGGAACAGGAACGCGAGTGCGAACAGCATCGGCGTCTCGAAGGTGAGCGAGCCCTTCCACATCGTCGCGGTCCAGTTGAACACCTTCACGCCGGTCGGCACTGCGATCAGCATCGTGGACAGCATGAAGAACATCTCGCCGGCGAGCGGCATGCCCACGGTGAACATGTGGTGCGCCCAGACGATGAACGACAGGAAGGCGATCGAGGCCGTCGCGTACACCATCGCGTCGTAGCCGAACAGCGGCTTGCGCGAGAAGGTCGGGATGATCTCCGACACGATGCCGAACGCCGGCAGGATCATGATGTAGACCTCGGGGTGCCCGAAGAACCAGAAGATGTGCTGGTAGAGCACCGGGTCACCGCCGCCGGCGGCGGCGAAGAAGGTCGTGCCGAAGAAATGGTCGGTGAGCAGCATCGTCACCGCGCCGGCGAACACCGGCATCACGGCGATCAGCAGGTAGGCGGTGATCAGCCACGTCCACGGGAACAGCGGCATCTTGAGCAGGGTCATGCCCGGCGCGCGCAGGTTCATGATCGTGACGATGATGTTGATCGCGCCCATGATCGACGAGGCGCCCGCCAGGTGGATCGCGAAGATCGCGAGCGGCAGCGCGTCGCCGGTCTGCAGCACCAGCGGCGGATAGAGCGTCCAGCCCGAGGCGGGGCCGCCGCCCGGCATGAACAGCGACAGGATCAGCAGCGAGAACGCCGCCACCAGCAGCCAGAAGCTGAAGTTGTTCATGCGCGGCAGCGCCATGTCGGGCGCGCCGATCTGCAGCGGGATCATCCAGTTGGCGAGGCCCACCGTGGCGGGCATCACCGCGCCGAACACCATGATCAGCGCGTGCACGGTGGTCATGGTGTTGAAGAAGCCCGGGTCGACGAGCTGCATGCCCGGTACAAACAGCTCAGCGCGGATGACGAGCGCCATCGCGCCGCCGATCAGGAACATGACCAGGCTGAACACCAGGTACATCGTGCCGATGTCCTTGTGGTTGGTGGTGGTCAGCCACCGCGTGATGCCCTTCGCCGGGCCGTGGTCGTCGTGGTGATCGGCTGCGTGGCCGTGGGTCTGGGTCGCGCTCATATTTCAGTCACTCCGCAACGGCGACGCGCATGGCCGCCACCTGGTCAACCGGGGGAACGACGGCGGCGGTCTGCGCCGCCGGGGCGGCCGCCGCCTGGCGCGCGGCCTGCTGCGCGGCGAGCCACGCGTCGAAGTCGGCCTGCGACTTCACCTCGACCACCACCGGCATGAAGCCGTGGTCGCGGCCGCAGAGCTCCGCGCACTGGCCGCGATAGATGCCCGGCTCGTCGGCGCGGAACCACATCTCGTTGATGTAGCCCGGGATGGCGTCCTTCTTCATGCCGAAATCGGGCACCCACCACGCGTGGATCACGTCGTTGGCGGTGATCAGCACGCGCACCTTCTTGCCCTGCGGCACGACGAGCGGGTTGTCCACCTCGAGCAGGTAGTTCTCGACGCTCTCGGGCTTGATGCCGGAGTCGAGCTGGCGGGCCTCGTCGCTCGTGCGGGCGAGCGTGGAGAAGAACGACACGCCGTGGTCGACGTATTCGTACTGCCACTTCCACTGGTAGCCCGTGACCTTCACGGTGAGCTCCGAGCCGCGCATGTCGTCGATCTTCACCAGCGTGCGCGCGGCCGGGATCGCCATGCCCACGAGGATCAGCACCGGGATCACGGTCCAGATCACCTCGGCCTTGGTGTTGTGGTCGAAGTTGGCCGGCACGGCGCCCTTCGATTTCCGGAACGTCGCGATCGAATAGATCATGACGCCGAACACGGCGACCGCGATCGCCACGCAGATCCACAGGATCAGCATGTGCAGGCCGTAGATCTCGCGGCTCAGCTCGGTCACGCCGACGCGCAGGTTGATGTCGGACCACGCGGCCATGGCGGGGCTGGCCAACCCGAACAGGGCCATGCCGGCCACGGACGCACGCTTCACCATCTTCATGGGCAAAAAGACTCCTACGTTGACGGGCAACCGGCCTCCCCCGGCCGTCGCCAGGCCCGCGTCTCCTGCCCGCTCAAGGCACGAGCGCGGGAGATTCACTCGTCTTACCCACCAACCGTACGAGACGGTCCGCCAGGCGGCGCCGCTCGTCTTCGGTGAGAAATCGACCCACTTCGCAGGCCCGCCCGTGCGACTCGATGGTGAGTCGGCTCGGGTACCGGGCCAGCCGCGGGTCGCGCAGTGTAACCCTCGCCCAGTGTCGTGGAAATACCGATAGCCGAGAACCGCTTAATGTGCGCCGTTCCACCAGCACCTGAGATTCGGAGACGACGATCACCTCGCGCTCCTCGCCGCGGCGCATGCTCGCGCGCACCGCCCACGCCAGCAGGCCGATCTCGAGGCCCGCGAACGGCAGTACCGGCCAGAAGCCCTGCAGCGCGAAGAAGCCCGCCACGGCGAACGTGACGATGGCGAGGCTACCCACGAACAACCGCGCCGACCGCGGAGTGAGGGAGCAGTTCGGCGCCAGCTCGATGCGGTGCTCGATGCTCGAGTCGTCGGTGATGTCGGGCGTCTGGGCGGCCATGGGTCCCGGGGCGCTCGGCCGATTGCGGAAGCTGCCGACTGTACCCGCGCGCCCGCCGGCTGACAACGCGTAACGCGCTGTCTGGAATGAATTTTTCGCTTGTTCAGGGTGACAGGCCGAGAAACCGGGCGAGTGCCGGCTGGTGCAGGAACTCGAGCGCGGCGGCCGCTGTCGCGGCTGGCAGCGGTGGAATCACCGCGAGCGGCGGCCCGCCGAGCAGCCGCGTCAGCGTCGCGAGGTTTTCGTCGAGGCGGGCGAACGCAGGGTCGACGCAATTGCCGACCCAGCCAACGTGGCGGCACCTGCCCGACCGCTCGATGGCCTCGAGCGTGAGACGGGCGTGGTTCAGGCACCCGAGGCGCAGCCCGACCACGAGCAGCACATCGAGTCCGAGCAGCTCGGGCAGGTCGCTCAGGAAGCCCTCCGGGTGCAGCGGCACGCGCCAGCCACCGGCTCCCTCGACGATCGCGAGGTCGGCTGACGCGGTGGCACGGGCGTACCAGGCGAGCAGGTCAGTCACCGCGATGGCGACGCCGGCTTCGGCCGCGGCGATGTGGGGCGCGATCGCAGGCTCGAAGCAGAGCGGATTGCTCATTACGTAAGGGAGCTGCACCGAACTTTCGACCGCGAGCGCCAGCGCGTCCGGGTTGCGCAGACCGTCGGGCGTGCGCCGGGCACCCGAGGCCACCGGCTTCAGGCCGACCACGCGATGGCCCGAGCTGGCCGCCAGACGCACCAAGCCGGAGGCTACGACGGTCTTGCCGACGCCCGTGTCGGTGCCGGTGATGAAGAGGCTTTTCGATGAAGACTTCATTGATAGAAACAGCTTCTGAGGTTGTGATTTCGGCAAATCTATTAAGAACGAATGAATAGATGTCGGAGGTTAGGAGTTGGGGGCAAAGGTTGCCAGAGGCGGTACCTGCCTAGAGGTGACCTCTGCCCACTAACCTCGAACCTCCAACCTCTGCTCTCCAGCCTTCACCCACTCCTCCGGCCAATCTTGCCGATCGGCACCAAGATCTCGCCCGGCAAGCCCTTGCGGCGGCGCGGCGCGACCGGGCACCACGCCTGGCCATACACCACTTCAAAGGTCGCCGGCAGGCGGTCGTCCCTCCGGAACGCTTCGTATGCGGCCGTCATGCGGGCCAGCGTGCCCTTGCCGGTGAGGCCGCGCGGCCGGCCGGCGTTCGCGTTGTGCGCGCCGATGTCCTTGAGGTCGCGCATCAGGTCGCGCACTTCGTCGTAGGTGAGCGTGAAGCGCTCCACGTCCATCACGGGCTCGGCGAGCCCGGAGCGCACCAGCGCGTCGCCGAGGTCGTGCATGTCGATGAACCGGTTCACGTGCGTGCGCTCGTCGCCCGCCGCCCAAGCGCGGCGCAGTTCAACCAGCGTGTCGGGCCCGAACGTGGTGAACGTGAACAGCCCGCCGGGCTTCAGTACGCGCCGGATCTCGCCGAACACCGCGTCCGGATCCTGGCACCACTGCAGCATCAGGTTGCTGAACACCAGGTCGACGCCGGCATCGCGCAGCGGCAGGGCGGCCGCATGGCCGCAAATGCGGCGGAAGCGGCGCAGCAGTGTCTGGCGCCGGCCGGCCTCGCGCAGCATGCCTTCGGCGATGTCGAGCGCGATCACCTGGCTCGAGCGATAGCGCCGCTTGAGCGCAAGCGAGGCGTGGCCGGTGCCGGCGCCGAGGTCGAGCACGACGGCGGGCTCGAGCCGGACGACGTCGAGCCGCTCGAGTAGTTCGTCGCGCACGCGTTTTTGCAGCACCGCTGCAGCGTCGTAGGAGCGGGCCGAACGGCCGAACGAGCGCCGCACGCGCGCGAGGTCGATGTCGAACGGATCGCTCACGCAGTGGCTCCCCCGGCGTGGCGCGCCAGGAAGCCGAGCACCTCGGCCAGCACTTCGTCGGGGTGGGAGAGGAACGGCGCGTGTCCGCTGCGCTCGACGCAGTGGAACCGTGCCAACGGCAGCCGAGCCGCGAGTTCGCGGCCCGCGCCGGGCGCGGTGAGGCGGTCGTGCTCGCCCGCGATCACCAGTGTGGGCAGCGTGATGCGCGGCAGTTCGTCCCGAAGGTCGGCGCTGCGCAGCACGTCGAGTCCCGTGGTCAGCGCGCGCCGGTCGGGCTCGCCGTGCGACGCGAGCTTGCTGCGCAGCCTGCGCAGCGTCTCGAGCGCGTGCTCGTCGCCGCGCGCCTGCAGTGCGAGGAAGTTCCGCACGGTGCCCCGATAGTCCAGTGCGAGACCGCGGCTGAACTCGTCGAGGACCGCGGGTTCGAGCCCGTGCTCCCAGTCGGGGCCGGCGAGGAATTTCGGAGTCGTGGCCATCAGGATCAGTGCGCGAATGTGCCGGGCGTGCCGTCGGCCGAGTTCGAGCGCCAGCATGCCACCGAGCGACCAGCCGAGCACGATCGCACCGCGCGGCACGTGCGGGTACACGGCGCGGGCCAGCCCGGCGAGGTCGTGCGTCGCGACCGGCCAGCCGCTACGCCCGTGACCCGGCAGGTCCACGACGTGCAGGCGGGCGTGGCCTGCCAGCCGGTCGAGCCACGGGCCCCACATGCCGCCGTGCAGGGCCCAGCCGTGCAGCAGCACGAGCTCCGGACCGTCGCCGCGGACCTCGACGTAGAGCGTCATGCGCCCCGTGCCTCGGCCACGGTCGCCGGCAGGCTCGCGAGCGCCTCGACCAGGAGGTCGACGTCGGCGTCGGCGTGTGCCGCGGAGAACGTGATGCGCAAGCGCGAGCTACCCGCGGGCACGGTCGGCGGACGGATCGCCGGAACCCAGAGGCCTCGTGCGCGAAGGGCGTTGCTGGCCGTGACGGCAGCGGCCTCGCTGCCGAACACGATGGGCTGGATGGGTGTGCCTGACTCGAGTAACCGGAGCCCGAGCCTCGCCGCCTCGCGACGAAAACGCGCGACGTGGTCCAGCACCCGCTCGCGTCGCCAGGGTTCATCCTGCATCAAGTGCAGCGATGCGCGCGTGGCTGCGGCTACCGCTGGCGGCAGGGCCGTCGTATAAATGTAGGTGCGGGCCGTCTGCAGCAGCGTCTCGATCAGTTCGTGCGATCCCGCGACGAATGCCCCGAACGTCCCGAACGCCTTGCCGAGCGTGCCCATCAGGATTGGCACGTCCGCGCTATCGACCCCAGCGGCTTCGAGCGATCCGCGGCCTGTCGCGCCGAGCACGCCGAGCCCGTGGGCGTCATCGACGAAGAGCGAGGCGCCGTGCGTCCGGCACGCAGCTGCCAGGTCGGCGAGCGGCGCAACGTCGCCGTCCATGCTGAAGACGCCGTCCGTCACCACCATCACGCGGCCGGTACCCGGTCGGTCGAGGCGGGCCGCGAGCGTGCCCGCGTCGGCGTGCGGATAGCGCGAGAAACGCGCGCCACTTGCAAGCCCGGCATCGAGCAAAGAGGCGTGATTCAGGCGATCCTCGAACACCCGGTCGCCGCGCCCGAGCAGCGCCGTGACCACCGCGAGGTTTGCCATGTAGCCCGTCGAAAAGAGCAGTGCGCGCGGACGGCGCACGAACACCGCCAGTTCCTCTTCGAGCGCGTGGTGTTCGCGGCAGTGACCGCTCACGAGGTGCGAGGCGCCACTGCCGACGCCCCACTCGTGCGCGGCTGCCACGAACGCTTCGACCACGCGCGGTTGATCTGCGAGTCCTAGGTAATCGTTGCTGCAGAACGCGAGCAGGTCGGCGCCGTCGGATCGAACGCGTACGCCGCCTGCTGTGCGCTGCTCGACCGTGCGGCGTACGCGCACGACTCAGGCGGCCGGCTCCGCGCTGCCGGCTTCGGGTTGCAGGCCGAGCCGTGCGAACAGCTCTTCGTCCCGGGTCGGTCCGGGGTTCGGCGTCGTGAGCAGCTTCTCGCCGTAGAAGATCGAGTTGGCCCCGGCCAGGAAGCACAGCGCCTGCACGGCGTCGCTCATGTCGGTGCGGCCGGCCGAGAGACGCACGTACGACTTCGGCATCAGCAGTCGTGCGGTCGCGATCGTGCGCACCAGGTCGAGCGGATCGAGCGGCGGCAGGCCATGCAGCGGCGTGCCCTCCACTTGGACGAGCTGGTTGATCGGCACGCTCTCCGGATGCTGCGGCAGCGTCGCGAGCGTGAGCAGCAGCTGCACCCGGTCCAGTGCCGACTCGCCCATGCCGAGGATGCCGCCGCAGCAGACGTTGAGGCCCGCGTCGCGCACGGCAGCGAGCGTGTCGAGCCGGTCCTGGTAGGTGCGCGTGGTGATGATCTCGCCGTAGAACGCCTCGGACGTGTCGAGGTTGTGGTTGTAGTAGTCCAGGCCCGCGTCCTTGAGCTGGCGCGCCTGGTCCACGCTCAGCATGCCGAGCGTCGCGCAGGTCTCGAGGCCGAGGGCACGCACTTCGCGCACCATGGCCTTGATCTGCTCGAGCTGACTGCGCTTTGGGTTGCGGTAGGCGGCGCCCATGCAGAAGCGGGTGGCGCCGTTGCGGCGGGCCGCCTGCGCCGCCTCGAGCACGTCGTCGAGGTCCATCAGCTCCTCGCGGCCCACGTGGGTCTCGTACCGCACGCTCTGCGGGCAGTAGGCGCAATCCTCCGGGCAGGCCCCGGTCTTGATCGAAAGCAGCGTGCTCACCTGCACCCGGTTCGGGTCGAAGTTCTGGCGGTGCACGCGCTGGGCGTGGAAGAGCAGGTCGTTGAACGGCAGCGCGAACAAGGCGCGCGCCTCCTCGAGCGTCCAGTCGCTGCGGATCTCGCCCAGGCGGCTCAGGTCGGGTGTCGGCATGGTGAAACCGGTCGTTTACGCGCCAAATGGCGGCTGCGGGAGGGGGCGCGTCGCGGGATGCTCCGGCCCGACGGCGGGCAGAGTATTCAGAGCCCGTGTTCCCGCTGTCAACCAAACATGCGCGATTGGGTTGACAGGCATCTCGACTGGCTCGGTGGACTGTTGCTGCCGCCGCGCTGCGTGCTGTGCGGGTCACGCGGGCAAGCGCCCTGCCTGGACCTCTGCTCCGGTTGTGCCGCGAGTTTCGAGGCGGCGGACGAGCCTGAACTCGCTGGACCGGCGCCGCTGCGCCGCAGTTGCGCACCGTTCGCCTACGCGCCACCGCTCGATCACCTGGTGCACGTGCTCAAGTACCGTGGCCAGCTCGCGACCGCCCGCGTGCTCGGCACGCTGCTCGCGAACTGGCTGGCCGGGCACGGCCTGCAGCGCGAGGTGGACGTGATCGTGCCGGTCCCCCTGCACCCCCTCCGTCATGCCGAGCGAGGCTTCAATCAGTCGGCGGAACTCGCTCGCCAGCTCGGACGCCGCCTCCACCTGCCCGTCGCGGAGTCGCTGGTCGTCCGACGGCGAGCGACGCCGCCACAGGTCGGGCTGCACCTCGATGAACGCCGCCGCAATCTCGCGGGAGCCTTCGGCGCAGGCCCGACTGCGGGCCTGCGGGTGGCGCTCGTCGACGACGTGACCACCACCGGTACCACCCTGCAGGAACTCGCTTGCGTGCTGATGCGAGCGGGCGCTTGCACCGTGGACGCGTGGTGCATCGCGCGAACGGACCGCGGCCGCATCCGCTCCGGTGCACGGCACGAACCGTCGCCCTCGGCGGGCTGGATGCGCTAGGCTCTCGGGCCCGCTTCGACACTGAACGACCGCCGAACGGACGCCATGCTGCTGCCCCTGGTCATCCTCATTCCGCTCCTGGGTGCCTGGCTGCCGGCCGCCCTGAGCCGCGCGTTCGGCATCGATCCGGCGCGCACGGCGGGTGCGCTGGTGATCGCGGCGCTCGCCATCGTGCTGGCCCAGGCGGGTACCGTGCTCGACGGCGCCACCTTCGTCCAGTCCTGGCCGTGGATCCCGTCCCTGGGCCTCAACGCGTCGTTCCGGCTCGACGGCTTCGCGCTGCTGTTCGCGCTGCTCATCCTCGTGATCGGCGTGCTGGTGGTGCTGTACGCGCGCTACTACCTCGCGCCCGAGGACTCGCAGGAGCGCTTCTTCGGCCTGCTGCTGCTGTTCATGGGCGCGATGCTGGGCGTCGTGCTGTCGGAGAACCTGCTGCTGCTCGTGACGTTCTGGGAGCTCACGAGCCTGAGTTCCTTCCTGCTGATCGGGTTCTGGCGGCACGAGCCAGACGCGCGCCGCGGCGCGCGCCTCGCGCTGATGATCACCGGCGCGGGCGGGCTTGCGCTGCTCGCCGGCGTCGTGCTGCTCGGGCACGTCGTCGGCAGCTTCGAACTCACGCAGGTGCTCGCATCCGGCGCGCTGATCAAGGCGCACCCGCTGTACGAAACCATCCTGGTGCTGGTGCTGCTCGGCGCGTTTACCAAGTCGGCGCAGTTCCCGTTCCACTTCTGGCTGCCGCACGCCATGGCGGCGCCCACGCCGGTGAGCGCCTACCTGCACTCGGCGACGATGGTGAAGGCCGGCATCTTCCTGCTCGGCCGCCTGTTCCCCGCGCTTGCCGGCACCGAGACCTGGTTCTTCGTGGTGAGCGGTGCCGGACTTGCCACGCAGCTGTTCGCGTCCTACGTCGCGCTGTTCCGCCACGACCTGAAGGGCCTGCTCGCCTACTCGACGGTGAGCCACCTCGGCCTCGTCACGCTGCTGTTCGGGCTCGGCACGCCGCTCGGCGAGATCGCGGCCGTGTTCCACATCATCAACCACGCCGTGTTCAAGGCCTCGCTGTTCATGGCGGCGGGCATCATCGACCACGAGACCGGCACCCGCGACATGCGCCGCCTGAGCGGGCTGGCGCGCTACATGCCCTGGACTGCCGCGCTCGCAACGATCGCCGCCGGCGCCATGGCGGGCGTGCCGCTGCTGAACGGCTTCCTGAGCAAGGAGATGTTCTTCGCCGAGACCTTCCAGGTGCAGTGGCTCGGGCCCTGGTACTGGATCATGCCCGTCGCGGCCACGATGGCCGGCATCTTCACGGTCGCCTACTCGACGCGCTTCGTGCACGACGTGTTCTTCGGGCCCGCGCCGCAGGGGCTGCCGAAGACGCCGCACGAGCCGCCGCGCTGGATGAAGGTGCCGGTCGAAATCCTGGTGGGCCTGTGCCTGCTCGTCGGCCTCACGCCCGCGATCACCGTCGATCCGCTGCTGCGCGCCGCCGCCGGGGCAGTGCTGCAGGGTCCATTGCCGGAGTTCTCACTCAGCCTGTGGCACGGCTTCAACCTACCGCTGCTGATGAGCGTCGTGGCGCTCTTCGGTGGCGCGGTCGTCTACTTCACGCGCCGCTACCACTTCGACCTGCACGGCTACACGCAGCGACCGATGGACGGCCGGAAGATCAGCGAGGACGCCGTGGGCTACGCAGTGGTCGGGGCCCGCTGGCTGGTGGAGCGCGTCGCCAATCACTCGCTGCAGCGCTATGTGCTGCTGCTCGTGATCGCTGCGTTGGCGCTGGGCTTCACGGGCGCGCGCGGCCTGACGATTAGAGGGACGGCGGCCCTGACGCCCGCCGACGCCCTGGCAGTACTGGTGACCGCAGCGCTGGCACTGACGGCGATCGCCGTGGCTGCGCTGCATGCGAAACGCCTGCTCGCCCTGCTGCTCGTCGGCATCGTCGGGCTGGCGGTCTCGCTCGCGTTCGTGCGCATGTCGGCACCCGACCTCGCCCTCACGCAGCTGCTGGTCGAGATCGTGACCGTCCTGTTGCTGCTGCTCGCCATGTATTTCCTGCCGGCCGAAAGCCCGCCGGAGCCTTCGCGCGCGCGGCTTGCACGTGACGTGCTCGTGGCCGTCGTGGCCGGCGGCGCCGTCGCGGCGCTCGCCTGGGCCTTGCTGACGCGGCCGTTCGACAGCATCGCCTGGTACTACCTCGAAAACGCCAAGCCCGAGGGCGGCGGCTACAACGTCGTCAACGTGATCCTCGTCGACTTCCGCGGCTTCGACACGCTGGGCGAGATCACCGTGCTCGGCATCGCGGCCGTGGGCATCCTCGCGCTGCTGCAGGGGCTCAAGCTCGACGTTCCGGCGCTCGACTGGCAAGGCCGCCCCTGGGCGAGCGAGCGCTACCCGCTGATGCTGCGCGTGCTGTCGCGACCATTGCTGCCGCTCGCGCTGCTGGTGTCGGCCTACCTCTTCCTGCGCGGCCACAATGCGCCGGGCGGCGGCTTCATCGCGGGGCTGGTGACAGGCACGGCGATGCTGCTGCAGTACGTCGCGCAGGGCAGCGCCTGGGCGACCGCGCGCCTGCCGTGGAACTACACGCGCGTGATCGCCGCCGGCCTGCTCGTCGCCACCGCGACCGGGCTTGCGAGCTGGGCGTTCGGCGCGCCTTTCCTCACCTCTACGTTCGGCTACGTGACGTGGCCCGTGGTCGGCAAGTTCGAGCTCGCGAGCGCGATGCTATTCGACCTCGGCATCTACCTCGCCGTCGTCGGCGTGGTGATGGTGATCATCTCGCGGCTCGGCGGACTTGCCGGGCCGTCGAGCGGCGCGGGCCGGGAGGGCCCGTAGCATGGAAGCCCTGGTCGCGATCGCCATCGGCGTGCTCACCGGGACCGGCGTGTTCCTGATGCTGCGCGCCCGCACTTTTCCCGTGCTGCTCGGGCTCACGCTGCTCTCGTACGCGGTGAACCTGTTCCTGTTCGTCACCGGGCGCGTGGTCGTGGCGAGCGCGCCGCTCACCGACCTCGGGCTCGCCACGTACCCTGACCCGATTCCGCAGGCGCTGGTGCTCACGGCCATCGTCATTGGCTTCGGCATGACGGCATTGCTGGTCGTGCTCGCGCTGCGTGCGCTCCGCGACACCGGCGGCGACCACGTCGACGGGGGGGAGCGATGACACACCTCGTCATGCTGCCCATCCTCCTGCCCCTGATCGCGGGTAGCGTGCTGCTGCTCGCGGAGAAGCTGGACGCGGGCTCGCGCCGGGCGATCGCGCTCGCCGCCACGCTGGCGCTGCTGCCGGTGGCGCTCCTCCTGCTCGAGCGCGTCGGCGACGGCACGCACCTCGTCTACGCGCTCGGCGACTGGGCCCCGCCGTTCGGCATCGTGCTGGTCGCCGACCGGCTGGCGGTGGCGATGCTGCTGCTCACTGCGGTGGTGGCCGTGGCGAGCCTCGTCTACGCGAGTGCCGGTGACGATGCGCGTGGGCCGCAATACCACGCGTTGTTCCAGTTCCAGCTGCTCGGCATCAACGGCGCGTTCCTGACGGGCGACCTGTTCAACCTGTTCGTGTTCTTCGAGGTGCTGCTGATCGCCTCGTACGCGCTGTTGCTGCACGGGCTCGGCGCCCGACGCGTCGGCGCGGCGATGCACGTCGTCGTGCTGAACCTTATCGGCTCGGCATTGTTCCTGTTCGCCGTTGGCACGCTGTACGGTGTCACCGGCACGCTGAACCTTGCCGACCTCGCGAGGGTGATGCCGCTGCTCGGCCCCGACGTCGCGCCGCTCGCGCGCAGCGGCGCGCTGCTGCTGCTCGGGGTGTTCGCGCTCAAGGCGGCGCTGCTGCCGCTCGGGTTCTGGTTGCCGCGCGCCTATGCCGCCGCGACCGGCGCCACGGCGGCCCTGTTCGCCGTGCTGACCAAGGTGGGCGTGTACGCGATCCTGCGCGTCTATCCGCTGGTGTTCGGCCCGGGTGCGGGCGAAGTCGCGAACGTCGCGGCCGCGTGGGTGTTGCCCGCCGCCCTCGTCACGCTGGCGTTCGGTGCGCTCGGCGTACTTGCGGCGCAGACGCTGCGCACGATGGCGGGCTGGATGGTCGTGTACTCGGTCGGCACGCTGCTGGTGGCGGTCGGGTTGTTCACCGAGACCGGTTACGCAGCCGCCGTCTACTACACGGCGCACTCGACCCTGGCGAGCGCGGTCCTGTTCCTGCTCGCCGACCTGATCGCCCGCCAGCGCACGGCGGCCGGTGACCGGCTCGACACGGCGGACGTCATGCCGCACGTCACGTTGCTCGGCGGCCTGTTCTTCGTGACGGCCGTGACCGTCGCGGGACTGCCGCCGCTCAGCGGCTTCGTCGGCAAGCTGATGGTGCTGGAGGCCGCGCAGTCCTCGTCCAGCGCCATCGTGAGCTGGCCCGTGCTGCTCGTCGCTGCCCTCGTGGTGATCGTCGCGGCTGCGCGCGCTGGCAGCGCGCTCTTCTGGCGCACGGCACCCGGGCCGGCGGCCGGTCAGGCAGCGCCGCTCGATCGTCGCTCGGTCGGTGCGGTCGCGGGGCTGCTGGCTTGCGTCTTCGGCCTGGTGATCTGGGGCGGTGCCGCGACGTCCTTTGCCTGGGAGACTGCCCGCCAGATGGCGGATCCGTCCGGCTACGTCTCGGCGGTATTGGGCGAGGGTGGCGGCGTCCACGAACAGCGCAGGAGCCTGCGATGAACGTTCTGCGCCGGCTGCTCCCGCATCCGTTCCTGAGCCTGCTGCTGTTGGTGTGCTGGCTGTGGCTCAACAACACGCTGGAACCGGGGCACGTGCTGCTCGGCGCCGCGCTCGGCGTCGCCATCCCGTACGTCACCCGCCGTTTCTGGCCCGAGCCGCTGGTGGTCCGCCGCCCGCTGCGCGTGGTCGAGTATGCGGCGGTGGTGCTCTACGACGTCGTCGTCGCCAACCTGCAGGTGTCGGCCATCATCCTCGGGCCGATGTCGCGCGTGCGGCCCGCCTTCGTGCGCGTGCCGCTCGAACTGCGCACCGACTTCGCCGTCACCGCGCTCGCGTCCACGGTGACGCTCACGCCCGGCACGGTCTCGGTCGAGATCGAGGACGACGGCAACGGGCGCCGGCGGCTGGTCGTCCACGCGCTGCGCTGCCTCGACCCCGACGACATGGTGCGGACGATCAAGGAACGCTACGAGCGGCGCCTCAAGGAGATCCTCGAATGCTGAGCCTCGCCTTCGACGTGGCCTTCACGCTGCTCGGCCTGTCGCTCGCGCTGACGCTGGTGCGGGTCGTGCGCGGCCCCGACGTGACCGACCGCATCCTCGCGCTCGACACCCTCTACGTGAACAGCGCGACGATGCTGGTGCTCTACGGGCTGCAGCTCGGCACGGGGCGCTACTACGAGGCTGCGCTGCTGATCGCCATGCTCGGCTTCATCACCACCGTCGTGCTGTCGAAGTTCCTGACGCGCGGCGACGTCATCGAATAGGGAGGGCCGTATGGAAATGGCGACGCTGTTCGAGTGGATCGTGGCCGGGCTGGTCGTGGCGGGCGCAGGCTTCTCGCTGATCGGTTCGCTCGGTCTCGTGCGCATGCCGGATTTCTTCACCCGGCTGCACGGCCCGTCGAAGGCCACCACCATCGGCATGGGCAGCATCCTGATCGCCTCCGCGCTCTACATGAGCGTGCGCGGCCCGGGCCTCTCGCTGCACGAGTTCATGATCTCGCTGTTCATCGTCATCACCACGCCGGTGGGCTCGCACCTGCTGGCGAAGGCGGCGCGGCACCGGCGGCTGCCGGGTTCCGAGGGCTGGACGGACGGCGATCAGGCGCGGAACAGGTAGTCGAGCGCGATCCCGCCGAACACGGCGAGCCCGAACAGGTTGTTGTTCAGGAAGGCGCGGAAGCACGCGTCCGGCTCGCGATCCTTGATCAGCCACTGCTGGTACACCGCGAAAGCCGCTGCTACCGCGAGACCCGCCCAGTACCAGTGGCCGAGGTGGGCGAGGCTGCCGGCGAGACCGAGGCCCGCGAGCGCGCCGGCCTGCAGCACGCCGATCACCCACCGGTCGGCGCGGCCGAACAGGATCGCCGACGAGCGGATGCCGATCACGAGGTCGTCCTCGCGGTCCACCATCGCGTACATCGTGTCGTAGGCGGTCGTCCACAGCACGCCCGACACGAACAGCACCCACGCGATCAGCGGCAGCTCGCCGGTCTGCGCGGCGAACGCCATCGGCACGGACCAGCTGAACGCGAGGCCCAGGTACGCCTGCGGCAACGAGAAGAAGCGCTTCAGGAACGGGTAGGTGACGGCGAGCACGCCGCCGATCAGCGCCAGCACCTGGGTCGGACGGTTGAGCGGGATCACCAGCGCCAGGGCGATGAGCCCGAGCACGGCGAACAATGCGAGCGCCTCGGCCGTGGACACCGACTGCCGCGCCAGCGGACGGTCGGCGGTGCGGCGCACGTGCGGGTCGAACTCGCGGTCGGCGAAGTCGTTCATGACGCAGCCGGCCGAGCGCATCACGAACGTGCCAAGCACGAAGATCACGAACAGGCGCTCGTCGGGATGGCCGGCGCCCGAGATCCAGAGCGCCCACAGCACCGGCCACAGCAGCAGCCAGATGCCGATCGGGCGGTCGAGGCGCATCAGCCGCACGTACTCGCGCAGCCGCGATGGCGGTCGCTCGGCGCGGGCAGCCCGCGAGTCCTGGTCGATGTCGGTCGCGTTGCGCATGTCCTGGTGCGGTCGCGTCAAACCTTGCCGAAGCGTTCGCCGTCCCCGATCCAGCGCCGCAGCAAGGCCTCTATGTTGGCCCTTGGGCCGCCCAGCATCAAATCGGCCGCACGCTGGACGCCGGGCAAGAGGTCGGAATCGCGCACCAGCTCGGCCACCTTGAGCGCCATGAGTCCCGTCTGGCGCGTGCCGAGCAGCTCGCCCGGGCCGCGCAGCTCGAGATCGCGCCGCGCGACCTCGAAGCCGTCGTTGGTGTCGCGCAGCACGCCCAGCCGCTCCCGGGCGATGGGCGTGAGCGGCGGCGCGTAGAGCAGCACGCAGGTGCTCTCCACGGTGCCGCGCCCGACGCGGCCACGCAGCTGGTGCAGCTGGGCGAGGCCCATGCGTTCGGCGTTCTCGATCACCATCAGGCTGGCGTTCGGCACGTCCACGCCCACTTCGATCACGGTCGTGGCGACGAGCAGGTCGAGCTGGCCCTGTTTGAAGGTCGTCATCACGGCGTCTTTCCTGCTGCCCGGCATGCGGCCGTGCACGAGCCCCACGCGCACGCCGGGGAGTGCGGCCGACAGCACGGCGGCCGTTTCCTCGGCCGCTTGGTGACGCACGGCGTCCGACTCGTCGATCAGCGGGCAGACCCAGTAAGCCTGGCGCCCGGCGCGGCACGCGGCGTCGATGCGCGCCACCACCTCGTCGCGGCGCGCGTCCGGAAGCACCACGGTGCGCACCGGGGTGCGGCCCGGCGGCAGCTCGTCGATGATCGACACGTCGAGGTCGGCGTAGGCCGTCATCGCCAGCGTGCGCGGGATCGGCGTCGCGGTCATCACGAGCTGGTGCGGGTAGCGGCCGTCCGTGCGGCCCTTCTCGCGCAGCTGCATGCGCTGGTGGACGCCGAAGCGGTGCTGCTCGTCCACGATCACGAGCGCGAGCTTGCCGAATTCCAAACCCTCCTGGAACAGGGCATGCGTGCCGACGGCCACTTGCACGGCGCCGCTCGCGAGGTCCTGCGCGAGCGCCATGCGCGCCTTGCCGGTGAGCCGGCCCGTGAGCAGCCCGACGCGCACGCCGAGCGGATCGAGCCAGCCCGTGAAGTTGCGCGCGTGTTGCTCGGCGAGCAGCTCGGTGGGTGCCATCACGGCCGCCTGCGCACCGTGCTCGACGGCGCGCAGCGCAGCGAGCGCTGCCACCACGGTCTTGCCTGAACCCACGTCGCCCTGCACCAGCCGCATCATCGGGTGCCGCCGCTCGAGATCGACGCTCACCTCGTGCCAGACGCGGCGTTGCGCCGCCGTGAGCTGGAACGGTAGCTGTGCGAGGCAGCGGTCCACGAGATCGGTGCGGCGCGACAACGGCCAGGCGTCGTCGCGGTCTGCCGCTTCGCGCAGCAAGCGCAGGCTGATCTGGTGGGCGAGCAGTTCCTCGAAAGCGAGGCGCCGCTGCGACGGGTGGCGGCCGGCGTTGAGCGCTTCGATGTCGGCGTCGGGTGGCGGCCGATGCACGTAACGCAGTGCCCCCTCCAGCGACGGCAGTCCCACCATGCCGAGCACGTCGGGTGTCACCCAATCGCGCAACCCGCCGCCCTGCAATTGCGCGAGCGCCAGCGCCGTCAGCGCACGCATGCGCCCCTGCTGCACGCCCTCGGTCGTCGGATAGACCGGAGTGAGGCTGTCGCCTGCTGCGTCCGAGATGCCCGGCGCGATCTTGCGGTACTCCGGGTGGACGATCTCGAGCCCGGCCGGCCCGGGACGCACCTCGCCGAAGCAGCGCAAGCGCGAGCCGCGCGTGAGGCTCTCCCGCTGCGTGGCCGAGAAGTGGAAGAAACGCAGCGTGAGGAAGCCGGAGCCGTCGGCGATGCGGCACAGCAGCGCGCGCCGCCGGCGGAACACCACCTCGGCGAGCTGGATTTCGCCCTCGATCACCGCCCGGTCGCCAGCACGGAGCGTGCCGATGGGCACGACGCGCGTGCGGTCCTCGTAGCGCAGCGGCAGGTGGAACAGCACATCCTGCACCGTGCGCAGGCCGAGCCGGTCGAGCGTCGCGGCGAGGGCCGGGCCCACGCCGCGCAGGCTGGTCACGGGCCGCTCGTCGAGCGGCGGCGCCGTCGTCACGGCAGGGTCACAACTCTAGGATGGCGTCGATCTCGACCGCAGCGCCCTTCGGCAGTGCCGCCACGCCGATGGCTGCGCGCGCCGGGTACGGCTGGCTGAAGTACTCGGCCATCACGCGATTCACGAGCGCGAAGTGCTGCAGGTCGGTGAGGTACACCGTCACCCGGACGGCGTGGTCGAGGTCGCTGCCGGCCGCTGCGGCCAGGGCCTTCAGGTTCTCGAACACCCGGCGCACCTGCGCCTCCATGCCGCCCGGGACCATCTCGCCGGTGGCCGGGTCCAGCGGGATCTGGCCCGACAAGTACACGGTGTTGCCCGCGCGCATCGCCTGCGAGTAGGTGCCGATGGCCTGAGGAGCGTGGGTGGTCGCGATTGGGGTGCGAGGCATATTGGAGACCCGTGGTCGTGGTGCAGGGTAGTGTAGGCGGATGGAAGGGGATGGGGGATAGTGAACTGCTGTAGGTTTCGAACGCGCGCTCCGTAGTGACGCCGCTCCCGGAATCTACAGCCCCACACTATCCCCCATCCCCTCGCGTGACGCATTCGCGTCACGCGAGCGTCCGCGTCACCTTCAGCACCTCCGGCATGCTGCGCACGGCGCGGATCACGCGGGCGAGGTGGCGGCGGTCCTGCACGAGCATCTCGAAGATGAGCGTTGAGGAGTCGCTGTCGCGCTCGACCACGGACACGCGGTCGATGTTGGTCTGCGTCCCGGCAATCGCCGAGGCGACACGCGCCAGCACGCCCATGCGGTTCGTCACCTCGATCTTGATCTCGACGTGGAACACGCGTTCGGCCGACGTCTGCCAGGTGACGGGGACCCACTTCTCCGGCTGCTTGCGGAACGACGCCAGGTTGCCGCAGGCCTCGCGGTGGATCACCACGCCGCGTCCCGTCGAGAGGTTGGCGAGGATCGGGTCGTTCGGGATCGGGAAACAGCAGCGCGCGTAGCTCACCACGAGGCCCTCGGTGCCCGCGATGGCGAGCGGGCCCGCCGTGCCTTCGGCCGCGGCGCCGGGGTCGGACGGCAGCAGGCGGCGCGCCACGAACGGAGCGACGCGCTCGCCCAGGCCGATCTTCTCGAAAAGCTCCTCGCGGCCCTTGAGCCCGAGGTCGCCGACCACTGCCTCGATCGCTTCGTCCGGCACCTTGCGCAGGCTCAGCGAGAACTCCTCGAGCGCCTGGTTGAGCAGCCGCTTGCCGAGGTCCATCGCTTCCGAGCGCTTGAGGTTCTTGAGGTATTGGCGGATGGCGGCGCGCGCCTTCGCCGTCACCACGAAGTTCACCCACGAGGGGTTCGGCGTGGCGCCCTTCGCGGTGATGATCTCGACCGTCTGGCCATTGCGCAGCGGCGTGCGCAGCGGCACGAGCCGCCGGTCCACCTTGGCCGCCACGCAGCGGTTGCCGACGTCGGTGTGCACGTCGTAGGCGAAATCGACGCAGGTCGAGCCGCGCGGCAGGCGCCGTATGTCCCCCTTCGGCGTGAACACGTACACCTTGTCGGGGAACAGGTCGACCTTGACGCTCTCGAGGAATTCCTCCGAGTTGCCGCCCTGCTGGATGTCGACGAGCTGCTGCAGCCACTCGCGCGCGCGGTCGCTGTAGGAGCGCCCCGACGCGTCGCCTTCCTTGTACTGCCAGTGCGCGGCGATGCCCGACTCGGCGACGTGGTGCATCTCCTCGGTGCGGATCTGCACCTCGATCGGCAGGCTGTTCGGGCCGAACAGCGTCGTGTGCAGCGACTGGTAGCCGTTGGCGCGAGGGATGGCGATGTAGTCCTTGAAGCGGCCGGGCATCGGCTTGTACACGCTGTGCACGATGCCGAGCGTGCGGTAGCAGGTGTCGGCGCGGTCCACGATGATGCGGAAGCCGTACACGTCCACGATCTCGGCGAGCGAGACCTTCTTGCGGCGCATCTTCTGGTAGATGCTGTAGATGTCCTTCTCGCGTCCCTCGACGCGCGCGGGGACCTGGGCCCGCGCGAGCGCGGCCTCGAGCGCCACCCTGATGCGGCCGACGAACTGCTTCTGGTTGCCCTTCGCCTTGCGCACCGCGGTCTCGATGACCTTGTAGCGGCGCGGGTAGAGCGAGCGGAAGCCGAGGTCCTCGAGCTCCACCTTGATCGCGTGCATGCCGAGGCGGTTGGCGATCGGGGCGTAGATCTCGAGCGTCTCGCGCGCGATGGTGCGGCGCTTGGCGGGCGGCATCGCGCCGAGCGTGCGCATGTTGTGGGTGCGGTCGGCGAGCTTGACCATGATGACGCGGATGTCGCGCACCATGGCGAGCAGCATCTTGCGGAAGCTCTCGGCCTGCGCCTCGCGGCGGCTCTTGAACTGGATCTGGTCGAGCTTGCTGACGCCGTCGACCAGCTCCGCGACCTCGGCGCCGAAGCGCGTCGTGATCTCTTCCTTGAGGGTCGGGGTGTCCTCCATCACGTCGTGGAGGATCGCGGCGATCATCGTCTGCGCGTCGAGCCTGAGGTCGGCGAGCAGGTCGGCGACCGCGACGGGGTGCGTGATGTAGGGCTCGCCCGAGCGGCGCCGCTGCCCCTCGTGGGCCTGGTACGCGAAGTCGTAGGCGGCCTGGACCCGCTCGACGTCCTCGTGCGGGAGGTACGTCTCGAGCTTGTCGATCAGCTGGTTGATGCCGATGGACCGTCTTCCGTAGGGCAGCAGGCTGCGCAGGGAAGACGTGACGTCCATGGCGGCGGCTCGGGCGGGGATCAGTCTCCCAGGCCGAGGTGGGGCGCGCGCAGCTCGCCCATGAACTCGGGCTCGGGGATGAAGTCCTGCGCCGGGCGGTCGGGCTCCTCGAGGATCTCGAGGCCCACGTGGCCGGCAGCGACCTCGCGCAGGGCCAGCACCGTCGGCTTGTCGTTCGCCCACTCGAGCGTCGCCTCGGCGCCGTTCGCGAGCTTGCGGGCCCGCTTGGAGGCGACCAGCACGAGCTGGAAGAGGTTCGGGACGTTCTGCAGGCAGTCTTCGACGGTGATGCGGGCCATGGCGGTCAGTCAGGAATGAGGGACAAGGGGCGTAAGCATAGCACAGCCGGGCGGGCGCCCGGCTGTGATGGCACAGGGGACAGCCGGCGGGGGATCATGTGGGGCTGCAGTTTGCGGGAGCGACGTCGCCACGGAGAACTCCTCGGGAAGCGACCGCAGTTCACCATCCCCTATCCTTTATCCCCTATCCCCTCCCGTCAGAGCGGCAGCCAATTCCGCCAGGCCCGGCCGCTCCTTTCTCGTGGCCAGACCTTCCCCGGCCACGATGTCCTGCAGCTGGCCGAGGGCCGTGGCGAAGTCGTCGTTCACCACCACGTGGTCGAATTCGCGCCAGTGCGTCATGTCGGAGGCGGCGTCCCTCAGGCGGCGTTCGATCACTTGTTCGCTGTCGGTGCCGCGCCCCCGCAGCCGGCGCTCCAGCTCCGGCCGGGAGGGCGGCAGGATGAAGATCGAGATGCACTCGGGCAGCGCCGCGCGTATCTGCGCAGCGCCCTGCCAGTCGATCTCGAGGATCAGGTCCTGCCCGGAGGCGAGGGCGTCCTCGACGGGCCGGCGCGCAGTGCCGTAATTGTTGTCGAACACCCGCGCGTGCTCGAGGAACTCGCCGTTCGCGACCATGCGCTCGAACCCGTCCTTCGGCACGAAGAAATAGTCACGACCGTGCTGCTCGGCAGGGCGCTTCGGCCGGGTGGTGTACGAAATCGAGAAGCGCAGGCCGGGCTCGCGGTCCATGAGCGCGCGCACCAGCGACGTCTTGCCCGCGCCCGACGGCGCTGCGATCACGAAGAGCCGCCCGCGGCGGCCGGGGAAATCACTCAACGCCATGCACCTGCTTCTTCAACCCGTGCCGCGATCGCGCTGCGTCAGCGCGCCGGCGGCGCGGGAATTGGCCTCGACCGTGCGGACGAGCCCCACCACCTTCGCGTTCACCGCGGGCTCGTCGGCTTCCTTGCCGCCGAACGCGACGAACACCTTGACCGGCATCGCGACGAGCGGACTGGTATCGCGCACGAGCTGGCCCATCCGGCTCTCGAGCGCGTGCAGGCGCAGGTCGCCGCTGACGGTCGACTTGCAGCTGGCCGGTGGCTCTGCCGCGGTCGCCGATGCGGTGAAGAGGAGCCCTGCGCACAGCAGGGCGAGCGTTGCGATCCGCATCCCGGGGCCCCTCACTCCACGTTCTGCACCTGCTCGCGCATCTGCTCGATGAGGACCTTCATGTCCACGGCTGCGCGGGTGGTCTCGGAATCCTGCGACTTCGACGACAGCGTGTTCGCCTCGCGGTTGAACTCCTGCATGAGGAAGTCGAGCCGCCGCCCCGCCGGCTCCTTCGAATCGATCACCTGGAGCGTCTCGGCGACGTGGCTACCGAGGCGATCCAGCTCCTCCTCGACATCCATCTTGTAGGCGAGGAGCGCGACTTCCTGCTCGAGCCGCTCGGCGTCGACCGTGGTGCCGAGCTGCGCGACACGTTCCAGCACCCGGGCGCGGATGCGCGCAGCGACCTCCGGCAGCCGGGCGCGCACGACCGCGACCAGCTCGCGCAGGGCCTCGCAGCGCTGGGCCAGCATTTCGCGGATGCGCGCGCCCTCGCGCGCGCGGGCGTCGTTCAGGTCGGCCGCCGTTTCCTTGAGGAGTTCCAGCGCGGCGGCGGCGATGGGCGTGACGTCGCGCTCGGCATCGCGGATCACGCCGGGCCAGCGCAACACGTCGAGCGGATGCAGCGGTCCGGCCGCGTCGCCGGCGATCGCGCGCACCGCGGCCGCGCCGGCCACCACCTGCTCGACCACCGCGCGATCGATCTCGAGCGACGTCGTGCCGGCGGGGGCGCCCTTCAGGTACACGCCGGCGTCGACCTTTCCCCGGCGCAGGCTGCCCGACAGCAGCTGGCGCGCGTCGTTCTCGAGGCCGCGGAGGTCGTCCGGCAGCCGCAGTGACAGCTCGAGGTAACGGTGGTTCACCGAGCGGAGTTCGCAGGTGAGCGTACCCCACGGGCCCTGGCGCTCGCGCCGCGCGAAGCCGGTCATGCTGCGGATCATGGATCTGTCCCGGGGTGTCGGTCGGCGCGCGGCCGCTTAAGCGAAAGGTGCGCGGGTGTTGTATATTCCCGGGAAGTTTACATGACAACAGGCGTGCCGGAGCGTCCCTTGCAGATCGAGCACGCGGATCTGAGCCTCGTCGGCAATCGCGAAGAAAACCAGGACCGAGTCGCCGTCGCCCTCGATGAGGACGCGGCGTTGCTCGCGGTCGTGGACGGCATGGGCGGCCATGCCGACGGTGCGCGTGCCGCCGAGGTCGCCATCCGCACCATGATCGCCGAGTTCTGGGCAGCGAGCCGGCCGCTGTTCGACCCCGAAGGTTTCCTGCACCTCACGGTCGGTCGCGCGCACGACGCGGTGGTGGCGCTTGGCCACGGCCTGCCGCAGGAGATCCGGCCGCGCGCCACCTGCGCGGTGAGCATCGTGCAGGGCTCGAGCGCCTATTGGGCGCATGTCGGTGACAGCCGCATCTACCTGCTGCGTGGCGGTCGCGTGCTCGAGCGGACGCGCGACCACAGCCACGTCGAGCTGCTGCTGCGCGCGGGACGCATCACGGAGCGCCAGGCGCACGACCACCCGATGCGCAACTACGTCGAGTGCTGCATCGGCGGCGATCCGGCGTTGCCGGAGATGTCGCTGAGCGGCCGGCGCGCGTTGCAGCCCGGCGACGTGTTGCTGCTCTGCTCCGACGGCCTGTGGTCGGGCCTCGAGGACCAGCAGATCGGTGCGCTGGGCCAGGACGCTGGCCACAGCCTGCGCGACTCCCTGGCGGACCTCGGCTCGCGCGCAGTGCACAACACCGCGCCGTTTGCCGACAATACGACCGCCGCCGCCGTGCGCTGGCTCGGCACCTGACCGCATCCGATCGAGGAGATTCCCACGTGAGACCGAGTGGCCGCGCACCGGACGAGATGCGCTCCATCCGCATTACCCGCGGCTTCACCCGCCACGCCGAGGGCTCTGTGCTCGTGGAGTTCGGCGACACGCGCGTGCTGGTCACGGCGAGCGTCGAGGACGGCGTGCCGTCGTTCCTGCGCGGCAAGGGCGAGGGCTGGGTGACCGCCGAGTACGGCATGCTGCCGCGCTCCACGCACACGCGTTCGCCCCGAGAGGCGGCGCGCGGGAAGCAGAGCGGGCGCACGCTCGAGATCCAGCGGCTCATCGGCCGCTCGCTGCGCGCGGTCGTCGACGCGCGGGCCCTCGGCGAGCGCACGGTGACGCTCGATTGCGACGTGCTGCAGGCCGACGGCGGCACCCGCACGGCGTCGATCAACGGTGGCTACCTGGCGCTGCACGACGCGCTCACCCGCCTGGTGCAGCGGGGTGCGATCGGCGCCCACCCGCTCGGCGAGGAGTGCGCGGCGGTGTCGGTCGGCATC
>Ga0114938_1000105_pt1 | contig 65400 bp, 57 predicted proteins | sample AshMeaBigSpring_FD_88675 | JGI IMG/M metagenome (GOLD analysis project Ga0114938, IMG submission 88675) | Groundwater microbial communities from Big Spring, Nevada to study Microbial Dark Matter (Phase II) - Ash Meadows Big Spring | ecosystem: Environmental > Aquatic > Deep subsurface >...
GCAGTTCGGGCACGACGAGGCGCACGAAATCCTCGTAGGAGCCGGGCAGGTGCGTGCCGGCGACGACGAAGCCGTCGCAGGCGTTGTGGAACCACTCCTCGAGACCATCGGCAACGTCCTTCGCGGTGCCGACGAACAGCGGGAACTCACGGATCGTGCCGCGCATGGAGAATTGCACGAAGTCGCGGATGGTCGGATTCTTCTTGCCCGATAGCATGACGACGCGGTCGAGGATCGCGCGCAGCCCGCTGATCGATTTGAGCTCGTCGTCGGTGAAGCTCTCGTCCATGGGCTTCGACGCGAAGTCGAAGTTCAGCACCTCCGACAGCAAGGCGAGCGCGTCGACGGGCTTGGCGAGCTTGTCGATCACCGCCATCTTGTCCTCGGCCTGCGCCTTGGTCTCGGCGGTGATGCAGTAGACGGCGGGGGCGACGCGCACGCTCGCGGGATCACGCCCGGCCTTGGCGATCGTCTCCTTGAAGCCCTCGTAGATCCGCTTGCCGATCTCGAGCGTCGGATAGACGCAGAACACGAGCTCGCCCCAGCGCGCGGCGAACCGCTGGCCGCGGCCGGACTGCCCCGCCTGGATGATGACCGGGCGCCCTTGCGCGCCGCGCGGCACGGTGAACGGCCCCTTGGAACGGAACCATTTGCCCGTGTGGTCGAGCCGGCGGACCTTCCCCGGATCGGCGAACAGCCCGCTCGCCTTGTCGGCGACGATGGCATCGTCGGCCCAGGTGTCCCAGTGGCCGAGCACCACCTGCATGAACTCGTCGGCCTTGTCGTAGCGCAGGTCGTGCTCGGGATGCTCGGCCTGGCTGAAGTTCATCGCCTCCGAGGTGTTGAGCGAGGTGACGACGTTCCAGGCGACGCGGCCCTTCAGCATCAGGTCCATGGTCGCGAACACGCGCGCCACGTGGAATGGCTCGTAATAGGTCGTCGAGTAGGTGGTGCCGAGACCGAGTTTCTCGGTCGCGAGGCCCATGCACATCAGCAGCGTGGCCGGGTCCATCTTCACGACGCGCACGCCGTTGCGGACGGCCTCCGCGTGGTCGTTGCCGAGGATGTCCGGCATGGCGAGGCGGTCGTCGAAGAAGGCGAGGTGGAACTTGCCCGCTTCCAATGTGCGGCCGATGCGCTGGTAGTATTCGGCGGTGAGGAAGTCCTGCATCGACGCCGGATGGCGCCAGGAGCCGACGTAGTTCGAGCAGTTCTGCGCCTGCAGGAACCCGATCAGGGCCATCTCGCGTCGCTTGCTCGCCATCGGCCCGTCTCCCCGTTAGGCGCGGGTCGCCTACCGTTTGGCGCGAAATCGTCGCAGCGTCCAGGCATGGGTCCAGCAAAATGCACGCTGCAGCCCTGCTGATGGCAGCCGTCGAGTGCCGGGAGAGCCTGCGACGCTATCGTCCGCGCGTTTTCGTCGACCGCCGGCGAACCGGGCCGGTGCTGCGCGTCCAGCGGTGAGATGCACCTCCTCGCCAGGCCTTTCCGCAAAGTCTACCGACGACTTCCGCAGCCGGCAGTCTGTGGCACCGATGCGAAATCGCAGCCCTGTCGCTACCCGGCCAGCAACATGACCGCCGCGACCAGCAGAACGGCGGCCAGCAGCGTGCGGAGCACGCCATCGGGCAGGCGGACCCCGAGCCGGGCGCCGAGCCACACTCCCGGGACCGAGCCGACCAGTAGCGACCCGAGCAAATGAACATCGAGATGCCCCATTGCCAGATGGCCCATGCCGCAGACCAGCGTCAGTGGAATTGCGTGCGCGATGTCGGTGCCGACGATGCGCTGCGCAGTCATGGCCGGCACGGCAACAGCGAGTGCAACCACGCCGAGCGCACCGGCGCCGATCGAGGTGAGCGCGACGAGCACGCCGAGCAGTGCGCCGATCACGGCGAGCCGGGGCATCTGGGTTGCCGGCGCGTCGGCGCCGTCACGCGTGCCTGAATGTCGGGAGCCGATCAGTGGGCGCAGCAGGAGTGCGCACACGGTCAACATGAGCACGACGCCGAGTGCTGTCCGGATCAGCGACGCCAGCATCGACTTGTCGATAGCGGCGAGCCACAGCACACCGAGCGTCAAGACGGCGGCCGGCAGGCTGCCGATGGCCAGTCCGCGCAGGACCCGGGTGTCGACCGCACCGAGCTTGTGATGCACGACGGCTCCCGCCATCTTCGTCGCCGACGCAAACAAGAGGTCGGTGCCGACGGCCACCAGCGGCGGAACGCCGAAACCGAGCACGAGCGCCGGCGTCGTCAGCGAGCCTGCCCCAACGCCCGTCGCTCCGACCAGGAGGCCGACGCACAGGCCGAGCGCCGGCAGCGCCACCCACGCGCCGAGTGAGCCCGGGTCCATTGGTGCGATCCGTCAATCAGAGCCCGAGTTGGTCGCGGTGTCGTCGGCGACAGTGACACCGGCTTCACGCAACAGTGCAACGGTTGCCGATGCCCGCCGCGCGAACTCGTCCTCGGCGCCGTCGACACCCGCGAGATCGGCGCAAATGCCGCGCTCCAGCATCGCGCGGGTGAGCCGGTACACCTGGCTGCGGGCCGGCGCACCGCGTGTCGCGGCTCTCGCCGTTGCGGACGAGATCGTTCCGCCGGCGATCGTCGATCCGGAGATGGCATCGACGAGCACGAAAGCGCCGGTCGCGGGTTGATCGATGAAGGGATCGACGGCGATCGGACGTGCCAATGTGATGCTGGCGACTGCAATGTCATTGGCCGCACAGGTGTCCGCTCGCTTTCTGGCAAGGGATTCGAGATCCAGCAGACCCTTGATCTCGAGCTCAGATACCGGCGCGAGGTCGGTTGCGGTCCGCAGCAGCAGCTGTGCACGTGAGTCGAACGGCGCCTCGGACAGCCACACGAGTTTCACGTCGAGGCTCAGCGCGGCGGTGGGTGCTTTCCGCGGGAATGACAGGATCGCGCCGCGCGAGATATCGAGATCCCGATCGAGGATGACGGTCGTCGCCTCACCGGCAACCGCGGTTTGGCGGTCCCCGTCGAAGGTCGCGATGCGGGCGACTTTGGCGGCTCGGCCGCTGATCGGATCGAGGACCTCGTCGCCGACGCCGACCCGTCCGGAGGTGATCGTACCCGCCAGGCCGCGGAAATCCTGGCCGTCGCGCAAAACGGTCTGCACCGGCATGCGGAACGGTCCGCGGCTTGCCTCGCGGGCGCCCTCGACGCGCGAGAGCACCTCGAGCAGAGTAGGCCCCGTGTACCACGCCATCGCCTCGGACGCCTTCGCGACGTTGTCGCCCGTCACCGCGGCCACCGGCAGCGCCTCGGCTTCCCCGAACCGGAACCGCCACGCGAGCTGCTTGAATTCCGCCTCGATCTCGTTGAACCGATCCTCGGACCAGCCCACGAGGTCCATCTTGTTGACCGCCAGAATCACGCGCCGAATGCCGAACAGATCGAGGATGGCAGCGTGACGCTTGGTCTGCGGCCTCAATCCATGGCGGGCGTCGATCAGCATCACGGCGACATCGGCGTGACTGGCGCCGCTCGCCATGTTGCGGGTGTATTGCTCATGGCCGGGGCTGTCGATGATCACGAAGCGGCGATCGGCCGTGTCGAAATATCGCCACGCGATGTCGATCGTGATGCCCTGCTCGCGCTCCGCCAGCAGGCCGTCGACCAGCAGGCTGTAGTCGAGCTGCGACCCGTCGAGCACGCGCCGTGCCGACTTCCGCAAGCCCTCCCGCTGGTCCTCGAACAGGTCGGAGGCGTCCCACAGCAGGCGGCCGATCAGCGTCGACTTGCCATCGTCGACCGAGCCGCAGGTGAGCACGCGCACCATGCCGGCAAGCTCGCGCATTGGCGCAATGCGCGCGGCCGGAGCGGGCGCAGGGGACACGGCAGGCGCCCTGGCGCGTATGGAACGGATGCTCACTAGAAGTAGCCTTCCTGCTTCTTCCTCTCCATGGCGCCGGTCTGATCGTGGTCGATGAGGCGGCCGACGCGCTCGGAAGTCCTGGCGGCGAGCGTCTCGGCGACGACGGCGTCGACCGTATCGGCATCCGACATGACGGCCGCCGTCAGCGGCCAGCAGCCGAGCGTTCGAAAGCGAACGCGGCGCGTTCGGGTCCGCTCGTGCGGTTTCAGGAGGAGGCGCTCATCATCGAGCACGAGCAGCTGCCCGTTGCGCTCGATGGTCGGGCGGTTGGCCGCGAAGTAGAGCGGCACGACATCGAGCTTCTCGCGCGCAATGTAGCGCCACACGTCCTTTTCGGTCCAATTGGAGAGCGGAAACACGCGCGCTGTCTCGCCGGCTCCGAGCCGTCCGTTCAGCAGGCGCCACATCTCGGGCCGCTGGCGACGGGGGTCCCAGCGATGGCCCGCGGTCCGGAAGGAGAAGACGCGCTCCTTCGCTCGGCTCGCCTCCTCGTCGCGGCGGGCGCCGCCGATCGCGCAGTCGAAGCCATGGGCGTCGAGCGCCTGCTTCAGGGCCTGCGTTTTCATCACGTCGGTGTAGACCGACGGGGCGTGGTCGAGCGGGTTGATGTTGCGGGCGAGGCCGTCCGCATTCGTGTGCGTGATCAGCGCGAGGCCGTGCGCCTTCACCGTCGCGTCACGGAACCTGATCATGTCGCGGAATTTCCACGTCGTATCGACGTGGAGGAGCGGGAATGGCGGCCTGGCCGGCCAGAATGCCTTGCGCGCCAGGTGCAGGAGCACGGTCGAATCCTTGCCGATCGAATACATCAGCACCGGCCGGCTAAACTCGGCGGCGAGCTCGCGGAAGATGTGTATGCTCTCCGCTTCCAGCAGGTCGAGGTGGGCCAGAGGAACGGTCATGATGCCGGCACCGTCCGGTTCGAATGACTGTGCAGGCCGCATTCCCTGCCGTCATGCTGCTCCCACCACCAGCGGCCGGCGCGGATGTCCTCGCCCGGTCGGATCGCGCGCGTGCAGGGCTGGCAGCCGATCGAGGGAAAGCCCCTGGTGTGCAGCGGATTGACGGGAATTTCGTGCTCCGCGATGTAGTGCTGCAGCCGTTCGAGCGACCAGTCGGCGAGCGGATTGATCTTCAAGAGGGCGTGCTCGGCGTCAGGCTCGGCAAACGCCACGTCGGCGCGACCGGCCGATTGACCTCGCCTGAGGCCGGTAATCCAGGCCGCCGAGCCCCTCAATCCGCGTCGCAGCGGCAGCACTTTGCGCACGTTGCAGCACGCCTTGCGCGCGTCGATCGAGGTGCGGAAGCCGAGAATGCCGTCGCGGGCGACCGTCTCTTCGACATCGGCTGCCACGGGGACCAGGACGTCGATCGGCACTCCGTAGCGCCGGACGCTCGCGGCCAGCGTGTCGATGGTTTCCGGAAAGTGGCGCCCGGTGTCGAGGGTGAAGACCGAGACATCGAGCCCCGTCGCCGCGATCGCATGCAGAACCGCTTGGTCCTCGAGGCCGAGGCTTGTCGAAAAGGCAATCCGGCCGGACACGGCCTGGCGCACGTGAAGGAGGCGATCCTCCAGCGTCGATATCTGCCCCAGCTGCCGGCAGAGCCGCGTGCTTAATTCGGTCATGTGCATCAAATCCAAGGTTCACATAGTGAATATAGAAAAATATCCCAAGAATCCAGACTAAAATCCCGTGAAAAAGAATCCTATTCCCTTTCGTTCATCAAGAACGGGGCTGCTGCAACTGCATCTGAGGGGGCAGCTTTTGCCCGGAAGGGGCTCGATCGGCGAAATGCCTCCGGGGAGGTGCGATGAGGGTGCGGCCGCGACGGCCTCGGTGCGCCCCAAGGTCCCGCCGGAGGCTGGACCGTCCTCCTCACCCGATGAACGGCACCTTCCAGAGCATCAGAAAGCCGTTGAGGGTCAGCAGCGCGCCGAGCACGCCGAGCAGGCCGCTGATGCCGAGCAGCATCGTGCCGCCGGTGATGATCACGATCGAGGCGAGCACGATCGCGATCTGCAGCATCGCCTGGCCGTAGTCGAAGTAGGGGTCCTTGGCCATCGCGAGGTCGCGCTCGGACTCGAGCGCCTTGCCCTTCTTCCAGAGCTCGTCGAGACCCTCGTTGGTCTTCGGGTCGCTGGTCAGCAGTTTGTCCTGCTCCTTGTAGGACTTCACCTTGTCGCGGATCGCGGTCCTGGCGGTATCGGGCATTCCCGGGTTGGCAGCCAACAGCAGCTCGAGTTCGTCGGCGTGGACGCGCAGCACATGCCGGCGCATGTTCTTGGCCTGAAAGAAGTTCCACAGGTTCGACGCCTCGATGTTCTTGATCATGGCGTCCTTGGCGGCGTTGCTGCCGCCGGTCGCGCAGACGGCCAACAGCACCGCGAGGATGCCGATGTAGACGCCGATCCACTTGTCGCGATCGCCCTTGTTGGCGTCCTTCGCATCACGGCCGAGTTCATCCCAAACCATGGAGTGCTTCCCTGCGATGTGTTTTGAATGCTCAGGCGGTCAGCTCGCGGCTCGACGCCACGCTGCCATCAGCGTTGAGCCGATAGACGATCGGCACGCCGGTCGCGACCTCGCGCTCGAGGATCTGGGCCCCCGACAGCGCCTCGAGCTTCATGATGATCGAGCGCAGCGAGTTGCCGTGCGCCGCGACAATGACGTTGCGGCCGGCCTTCACGTCCGGCCATATGCGGGCCTCGTAATAGGGCAGCGTGCGCGCGGCGGTGTCCTTCAGGCTTTCCCCGCCCGGCGGCGGGATGTCGAAGCTGCGTCGCCAGATGAGAACCTGCTCCTTGCCCCACCGCTTGCGGGCATCGTCCTTGTTCAGTCCCGCGAGCTCTCCGTAGTCGCGCTCGTTGAGGGCCTTGTCCTTGATGGTCTGCAATCCGGACTGGTCGAGCTCGCCGAGAATGAGGGTCAGCGTGTTCTGCGCGCGACGCAGGTCCGATGTGTAGGCGATGTCGAACGAGATGCCCTCCGCCTTCAGCAGGCGGCCGGCGCGCGCGGCCTCCGCGATGCCTTTGTCGGTGAGGTCGGGGTCCCTCCAGCCGGTGAACAGGTTGAGCCTGTTCCACTCGCTTTCGCCGTGGCGCACGAGCACGAGCACGTTGTCCATGGAGCCGGCCTCTACCCTTCGCGGCGCGGCCGGGGTGGCCGCCGCCGTTGGGCGCTCCCATGCCGGATCGGACCGCCGACCGCAAGCGGCCTGCCGTACCGGGGTGAAATACGCCGCAGGGCCCTGCCGGGCAGCCGCAGCGATCAACGCGTCCGCTGTGGAACGGGCGGAGGGGCGGCGTCGCCGGGCCAGGTCAGATGCTTCGGGCCACCCCAGACCGAGGGTGAGGGAGGCGCCTGTTGGGCAATTGTCGGGCGCGTCGGCCGAAATTGAGCCGGCACCGCGATCGCCGTCGGGACGCGCGCTGCGGGGGCGGACGGTCGCTCGGAGCGGACGCGGCGCGGCGGCAAACTCATCAATTCGCGCTGATCATCATTGCCAGGTGATGCCGCCTCGGCGTTTCCGGCGGTTGCCACTTGTGCAGCGTGGCCTTCGCCAACCGCCCGATCGGCCGGCGCCGTCGCCGCCGCCTGCTCGGTCAGCGCATAGCGCTCATGGCGCAGCTTCTCAGTTTCGGACCAAGGCTCCGGCTTGCAGGCGCAGTTGGCGACGAGCGTCTTGCGATAGCGGAACGCGGTCGAGAGGCGGGCATACATGCGGCCGGTGAGGTCGATGGCGTCGTCGATCTGGCCGCCGGGGTTCGGCGCGAAAAACAGCGTCGCGTTCGCGCCGCAGCTCGACCTGCAGACGCCGGCGTCGCGATGAAACCGGTTGCGGGTCGTCGCATAGCTGATCGGCCAGTAGTAGCCGTCGCACATCCGCACGCAGAGCGTTCTGAAGGTCGTCGTCTTGTCTGTGCGGGCGGCCGGATCGTCGAGGGCGTCGGCCGGCACGATCGAGCGGAAAGGGCTTCCCGGAGGCATGCGGCCCGGGAACACGGGATCGATGCCCGGCGGCAGCAGGCGGGCGGGTCCGCCATGGCCGGGCGGTGGTGCCTGCGGCACCGGCTTCGACGACCCGAACAGCATCTCGAAGAACGACTGGGCGGCGGCTGGCGCCGGCGCGAGCAGAGCGCCACCGATCGAGATGAGGATTCCGGCTGTGGCAGCGCGCAGGACTGCGGTCGAGGCTGAATGACGCAAACGCATGACGCAACTGACCCCGTGCCGACCGGGTTCGGCAGGGCCGAACAGCGCGGATCGTGGCGCGGCCTGGCCGCCGCGCGAGACGTGCCGTCAGTTGTGAACGGAGATGGCAAATAATCTCTGAACGGCGCCCGCCTGGTCCATGTGATGCAGGGGCCGGCCGCTCAGCGTGCCTCGAAACTGCGCTTGCGCCAGTCGTCACTGGAGGCGACGCGGGCCGGACGCTCGGCGCGGACCGGCGCCGGCGCGGTCGCACCGAGCCGCATGACAGCGGCAGGCGTGGCGGCGGCTGTGCGGCCCGTCTCGCGCGGCGGCTTTCCGGCAGGCTTCGCGCCGCCTTGCCGGGCAGACTTCTCGAACTTGTCGGCATCGGCCGGCACCGTCGCCTCGACCGAAAGCGTGCGATGGGCGGCCGGCACCTTGCCCGCCTGCTCGAGGCTGGTCTTCAGACGGGTGAACTCGGTTGAGGCGACCTGGTCGCCTTTCCGCCGCCTGGCAGCGGCAGCGTAAAGGCGGTGACGATCCATTGCTTCCTGCTCCCAGGGATGAGGCTTGCACTTGCAGGCCTCGTCGAATGTCGTGCGGTAGAGGAACGCGGTGCGCAATCGCCGATAGGGATTGCCCCTGACGTCCTCCATGTCCTCGATCGTGCCGCCGGGGGTCTGCATGACGTAGAGCCGCGCGGGCGAGGAGCAGCTCCGCTCGCAGATGCCCTGGTCCCGCTCGAAGTTGTCGGAGGTGGTCGAGAAACTCACCGGCCAGTGATAGCCATCACAGAGCCGCACGCAGACGGTCCGGAAAGTGTCGCCGCCACCGCGGTACCAGGTCCAGCCTTCCTGGTGCTCGACACCGGCGCGCGACGCCGTCAACGACAGCGGGCTCGATGGCGCTCCGAGCAGGCTGATACCGGCGCCGTACGCGGACTGCGCCCTGCCGGACCGCTTTTCGGTCCAGAATTTCTCGGTCTTGAGCTTGGCGAGCCAGTCGTCGCCGGAATCGAGCACGACGCGGCGCGGCGGCACCTCACGGGCGGCAAGACGGCTCTCGCGCTGCGCGACGGCCGAGCGGCTGTCGCCGAGCGCCGCGTGCACGACCGCCTGCACGGCGTGGACGACGAGGCCGCCGACGATCGCGGCGCACGCGATGGCGGCCGACCGGCGCGCAACTGCACGGGCCCCCCGTGAAGAACGCTCGATTGAGCTCGATGACATACCCGGCATGAACGCCAACTCGATCGCTTTGTGAGGCTATGATCCGTTGGCACCCTACGCCGCGTGGCACGGCCTGCCAACCCTTCCGATTGAGCACATGCCATGCGCCGGCGCCCCTCCGTGCGCGTGGCAAAACGTTGCGTGGCCACGCTACCTCGGTGCCAGCCGGATCGCACCGTCGAGGCGGACGCTCGCGCCGTTGAGCATCACGTTCTCGCACATCTGAATTGCCAGCTGCGCATATTCCATCGGGTTCCCGAGGCGCGAGGGGAACGGCACCGAGGCGGCGAGCGCGTCCTGCGCCTCCTTCGGCAGGCCGTCGAACATCGGCGTGTGGAAGAGCCCCGGCAGGATGGCGCAGACGCGGATGCCGTCGCGGGCGAGGTCGCGGGCGACCGGCAGCATCATCGCCTGCACGCCGCCCTTGGACGCCGAGTAGGCGACCTGGCCGATCTGGCCGTCCTCGGCTGCAACCGAGGCGGTCGAGATCATGATGCCGCGCTCGCCGTCGGGGGCCATGGGCTTCAGCGTCAGCATGCCGGCGGCGCCCTTGGCGAGCATCATGAATGTGCCGACCAGGTTGACCTGGATCACCTTGGCGAAGGTCGCGAGGTCGTGCGCCTCGATTGCATTCGTCTCCTTGACGCGCCGCACGATGCGCTTGGCGGTGGCGATGCCGGCGCAGTTGACGAGGATGCGCTCCTGTCCGTGCGCCTTGCGGGCGGCGGCCAGCGCCGCATCGACGCTGGACTCGTTGGTCACGTCGCAGGCGATGAACTTGCCCTTGATCTCGGCGGCGACCGCCTCGCCGAGCTTGGCGTTGAGGTCGAGCACCGCGACCTTCACACCCTTGGAGGCCAGCGCCCGCGCGGTCGCCGCGCCGAGGCCCGAGGCTGCACCGGTGACGACGGCTGCAATGTCCGATCCGAGCTTCATGGTGCACTCCTCACAGGTTTCGTCGCCTCAGTTCCCGTGTCGTGTCATAAGGAGGCGCCGACGCGGCGTAAAGCTCCCACGTCATCGGCGCAAGCAGGACCACCATGCCGCACATTCCGAAATCCGATGGCCGCCCGCCGTGGCGCGCGACGGTGCTGACGCTGTTCCCCGAGCTCTTCCCCGGGCCCCTCGGCGTCTCGCTGCTCGGGCAGGCACTGGACGCGGGGCTTTGGACGTTGTCGACGGTGCAGCTGCGCGACTTCGGCATCGGGCGCCACCGCAGCGTCGATGACACACCGGCGGGTGGCGGCGCGGGCATGGTGCTGCGGGCCGATGTCGTCGCCGCAGCGCTCGACCATGCGCTCGGCGGGGCCCGGGACCTGCCGGCGATCTATCTGTCGCCGCGCGGCGAGGCCCTGACCCAGGCGATGGCAGCCGAGTTGGCGGCAGGACCGGGCGTCGTGCTCCTTGCCGGCCGCTTCGAGGGCGTCGACGAGCGGGTCATCGCGGGCCGGGGCCTCCGCGAGGTCTCGATTGGCGACTACGTGCTCGCCGGCGGCGAGGTCGCCGCGATGGTGCTGATCGAGGCAGCGGTGCGGTTGCTGCCGGGGGTGGTTGGGGCGCCCGAAAGCCTCGCCGAGGAGAGCTTCGCAGGGGGCCTGCTCGAATACCCCCAGTACACGCGCCCGCGCAGTTGGGAGGGCCGCGACATCCCTGAGATCCTGCTGTCTGGCGACCATCGCATGATCGCCGAATGGCGCCGGGCCGAGGCCGAGCGGCTGACCGTCGAGCGCCGGCCGGACCTCGTGTCGCGGTCCGGTCCCAGGAAATAGTCGGCTTTCCGGCCGCGCCGCCATCGACAAATGGGGCGCCTTCCGCTATCACGCCGCAGCTTCCGATCCCCGATTTCGGGTTGCCCCCATGGGCCGCACGAGCCGGCACGCAAGGCCCTCAGGGTCCGCGCCGCCCGCTCCTCTGCATGATGCAAAAAAACCAAGGACCAACGAACATGGACATCATCCAAGAGATCGAGAACGAGCAGATGGCTGCGGTCGCGACCAAGCGCACCATTCCCGAGTTCGCGCCGGGCGACACGCTGAAGGTGATGGTCAGGGTCGCCGAGACCGTAGAGGTCGACCCGAAGGACAAGAAGGCCGCCAAGGGCAAGCCGCCGCAGGTGACGTTCCGCCTGCAGGCCTACGAGGGCGTGTGCATCGCGCGCTCGGGACGCGGCCTCAACGAGAGCTTCACGGTGCGCAAGATCTCCTACGGCGAGGGCGTCGAGCGCGTGTTCCCGACCTACTCGCCGCTGATCGGCGAGATCGAGGTGCTCCGCCGTGGCAAGGTGCGCCGCGCAAAGCTCTATTACCTGCGCGGCCGGCGCGGCAAGGCGGCCCGCATCTTCGAGCGTGCGGATGCGCGGGCGCGCCGCCTCAACGCGGCCTTCAAGGGCTTCAAGCGGCCGAAGGGCAACCCAGACGACCTGAAGCAGATCAAGGGCATCACGCCGGAGATCGAGGCCGGCCTCCATCGCCTCAACGTGATCAAGTTCGACCAGATCGCGGCCTGGTCCGACGACGACATCGCCAATGTCGACGAGGCGCTGAAGCTCGATGGCGCGATCGAGAAGGGCGACTGGACGGGCCTCGCGCAGAAGCGCGTCGCCGAGGCGGCCGTCGCCGAGGTCCCGGCCGAGGAGACGAAGTAGCGCGGATCGGTCGCAAGGGGTGCGATTGACCGGCGCCCCCGCTGCCCCGCTCGCCGAGGTGATGACGCCGCGGCTGCATCGCGGCACGTTGCGCCTGCCGCGAATTGCACCTAAGTCTGTGGGCCACCCATCGCTTCGCGCGACCATGGACTGCCGATGTCGAACCTCAATCTCGCCCGCCCCAACCAGCAGCCGCCCGACGGCGTGATCCGCCTCTACGGGCCGGAGGCGTTCGTGGGGATGCGCAAGGCGGGCCAGCTCGCGGCGGCGGCGCTCGACATGCTGGTCGAGCACATCAAGCCGGGCGTCACGAGCGATCGGCTCGACGACCTCGTGTTCGAGTTCGCCATGGACCACAAGGCGATCCCGGCGCCGCTCAACTACCGCGGCTTCCCGCGCTCGATCTGCACCTCGGTCAATCACGTCGTCTGCCACGGCATTCCGGGGCCGAAGCCGCTCCGCGATGGCGACATCGTCAATATCGACGTGACGCTGATCCTCGGCGGCTGGCATGGCGACACGAGCCGCATGTATCCGGTCGGCGCGATCAACCGTCGCGCCGAGCGGCTGCTCGCGATCACCCACGAGGCCTTGATGCGCGGCGTCGCGGCGGTAAAACCTGGCAACACCACCGGCCACATCGGGGCTGCGATCCAGCGCTATGCCGAGAGCGAGCGCTGCTCGGTGGTGCGGGACTTCTGCGGCCACGGCCTCGGCCAGGTGTTCCACGACCGGCCGAACATCCTCCACTACGGCACGCCGGGCGAGGGCCCGGAGCTGAAGCCCGGCATGCTCTTCACCATCGAGCCGATGATCAACCTGGGGCGCGCGCACGTGAAGGTGCTGCCCGACGGGTGGACCGCGGTGACGCGCGACCGCGAGCTCTCCGCCCAGTTCGAGCACTCCGTCGGCGTCACCGAGACCGGCTGCGAGGTCTTCACCTTTTCGCCGGCAGGCTTCCACAAGCCGCCCTACGTCGCGCAATAGGAGCGCCGCTCCGATGGCCGATCCCGCCGACCGGAGCGAGGAGGGGGCGAAGGCCCAAGGGGCGCTGTTCGAGGCGGCGGCGCCGGCCGCGCATGCGGGCCATCGCCAGCGGTTGCGCGCGCGCTTCCTCGCGGGCGGGCGCGGAGCGGTCGCCGACTACGAGCTCCTGGAGCTCGTGCTGTTCAACGCGATCCCGCAGCGCGACACCAAGGCGCTGGCGAAGCAGCTCATTCGGCGCTTCGGCTCGTTCGCCGGCGTGATCAACGCGCCCGAGGCGCAGCTCCGCGAGTTCAAGGCGGTGAAGGATGCGGTCGTCACCCAGTTCCGGTTGATCCAGGCGGCGACGCTCGAGATCACGCGGGCGCGCATCGGCGAGCGCCCCGTGCTCAGCTCCTGGATCGAGGTCATCGAGCACTGCAAGGCGGCGATGGCCTACGAGCCGCGCGAGCAGTTCCGCATCCTCTTCCTCGACAAGAAGAACTGCCTGATCGCCGATGAGGTGCAGCAGGAAGGCACCGTCGACCACACGCCGGTCTATGTGCGCGAGGTCGTCAAGCGTGCGCTCGAGTTGTCGGCGACCGCGATCGTGCTCGTCCACAACCATCCCTCGGGGGACCCGACGCCGTCCCGCGCCGACATCGACATGACCCGCCAGATCGTCGAGGCGGCCAAACCCCTCGGCATCGTCGTCCACGACCACGTGATCATCGGCCGCCACGGGCATGCGAGCCTCAAGGGGCTGCGGGTGATTTGAGGGTCGGGCACGTCGACAAGCCCGCATGGTCGAAACAGGCGTTCGCGCAGACCGCATGAGAAGCGGCACGCGTCTGCCGCGACGCGCATGCGAGCTTCGCGGGACTGTGGCTGAAATGGCGAGTGTGGATGCGGTCGTCGGCCGCTGCCGGCTCGACTTGCTCCTCCCGCCGAAACCCTCCATATGCGGGGCATCCGCGCGCTCCGGCGCCCACCCACCCCACGAGGGCCCAATGTCGAATGCCAAGCACGCCAAGGTCATCGTCCTCGGCTCCGGCCCGGCCGGATACACGGCCGCGATCTATGCCGCGCGGGCGATGCTCGGGCCCGTGCTCATTCAGGGGATCCAGCCGGGCGGGCAGATGACCATCACCACCGATGTCGAGAACTACCCGGGTTTCGCCAGGGTCATCCAGGGGCCGTGGCTGATGGAGGAGATGAAAGCGCAGGCCGAGCACGTCGGCACCGAGGTGGTGATGGATCACATCACCAAGGTCGAGTTGAAGAGCAAGCCGATCCAACTGACCGGCGATTCGGGCGACGTCTACACCTGCGATGCGCTCATCATCTGCACGGGCGCGCAGGCGAAATGGCTCGCCATCCCCTCGGAGGACTTGTTCAAGGGCTACGGCGTCTCCGCCTGCGCCACCTGCGACGGCTTCTTCTACAAGGGCAAGGAGGTGATCGTCGTCGGCGGCGGCAACGCGGCGGTCGAGGAGGCGATGTTCCTGACCAACTTCGCCAGCAAGGTGACAGTCGTGCACCGCCGCGACAGCTTCCGCGGCGAGAGGATCCTGCACGAGCGGCTGTTCAAGAACCCGAAAATCTCCGTGCTGTGGGATACGACCGTCGAGGAAATCCTCGGCACCAAGGAGCCGAAGGGCGTCACCGGCGTGCGGCTGAAGAACGTCAAGACGGGCGCGGTCAGCGAGCGCAAGATCGACGGCGTGTTCATCGCCATCGGCCACGCGCCGGCGACCGAGCTGTTCAAGGGCCAGCTCGCCATGAAGCCGGCGGGCTACCTGATCACCGCACCCGATTCGACCGCCACCGCGATCCCCGGCGTGTTCGCCGCCGGCGACGTCAAGGACGAGGTGTTCCGCCAGGCCGTCACCGCCGCCGGCATGGGCTGCATGGCCGCCCTCGAGGCCGAGAAGTTCCTCGCCGGCCACGCCGCCAGGCACGCCGCGGCCGCGGAATGAGGCATGCTCCAGGTGTTATGCAAATTTTGCAAAGCTGGTTGAATCCGCCCGCCAACAGGGTATTCTGCTGGATGTCCTGAGAACGACGGCGAGCACAACGCCGCGTCCGTCACACCCTTCACGATGCAGGTGGCAGGACCACCTCACCGGGCTTGCGCCGGGCTTTTCGGCGTGCGCACACCTGACCGGAAACGCACTTCCATGGACTGGGACAAGCTGAGAATTTTCCATTCCGCCGCCGAGGCCGGAAGCTTCACCCATGCGGGTGAGGCCTTGCGCATGAGCCAGTCGGCGGTGAGCCGGCAGGTCTCCTCGCTCGAGAAGGACCTGAGGGTCGCACTGTTTCACCGCCACGCCCGCGGCCTCGTGCTGACCGAGCAGGGCGAGATGCTGTTCCGCACCGCGAGCGAGGTGCTGAACAAGCTGCAGACGGCCGAGACCCTGCTCTCCGACACGACCACAAAGCCGACCGGCGAGCTGCGCATCACCGCGCCGGTCGGCCTCGGCACGGTCTGGGTGACACAGCGCATCCGCGAGTTCATGGACCTCTATCCCGAGATCCGCGTCGAGGTGATCCTCAACGACGAGCAGATCGACATCTCGATGCGCGAGGCCGACGTCGCCATCTGGACGCGTGAGCCCGAGCAGAGCGACCTCATCCGCCGCCCGCTGTTCACGATGAAGGTGCGGGCCTATGCCTCGACGACCTACGTGCGCCGGTTCGGCGCGCCGCAGTCGCTCGACCAGTTCGAGAAGCATCGCCTCGTGTCGTACTCGGGGACGCCAGCGCCGCACCTCTCGGTGATCCGGTTCCTCGAGACGGCAGGACGGGACGGCAAGGAGCCGCGCATCCCGGCGTTTCGGGCGAACAGCGTGCTCGCGGTCAAGTATGCGATCCGCGCCGGGATCGGCGTCGGCCTCATCCCGGAGTTCCTGACCGAGGAGGAGACCGAGCTCGTGCCCGTGCTCGGCGAGGTCGAGCTGCCGACGATGCCGATCCTGTTCGTCTACCCCGAGGAGCTCAAGACCTCGAAGAAGGTGCAGGTGCTGCGCGACTTCCTGGTCTCGAAGTCGCGCGGGCTCAAGGGCTGACGCGGCCCCTGGGTCGCTCGGCCTCGGGCCGGATGCTCAGCGCGAAGCCGGCGTGAGGCCGCGTGCAGCCTGGACGGCATGCACATCGACAAGCGCGCGCCCGTAGGCTGCGAGCAGCTGCGCCCGCTCGGTCTCCCAGCGCAACAACGCCCGCGCCCGCTCCTGGCCGGTCTCGGCGAGACGCGTGCGCAACGACCCGTCGTCGACGAGGCGGGAAAGCTGGGCGGCGAGGTCCTTCGGGCAGTTGTCGCGCGCATAGAGCGCCGCCTCGCCCGCGATCTTCCTCCCCTCGACGAGATCGAATTGCACGAACGGGATGCCGAGGCTCATATACTCGAACACCTTGTTCATGGAGATCCTGTCGTTGTAGGTGTTCTTCGGATCGGGGATCACGCCGACATCGAAGGTCGAGAAGCACTGCAGCAGCGGCTCGCCCGACTGGAAGCCGGTGAAGGTGATGTAGTCGCCGAGGCCGCGCGCCGCCGCCAACGCCTCGAGCTTCGGGAGCTCGGTGCCCGAGCCGACGATCGCGCACTGGATGTCGCGGCGGCCCTGGCCATTGACCAGCTCGTCCATCGCCTCGATCAGCAAGTCGACGCCGTCCTGCGCGCCCATGATGCCGACATAGCCGATCAGGTGCCGGCGGCCGTTCTTGAGGCCGGCATGCGGCTCGAGCCGCTTGAAGCGCGCGAGGTCCGGGATCGATCGCACGACGAACACGTCGTCGGGGTCCATGCCGCCGCGCATGATCGCGATGTCCTTGAAGGTCTCGTTGGTCGCGATCGAGGCACTCGCGGTCTTGAACGTCCAGCGCTCGAGCTTCAGCAGCAGCTTGTGGAAGAAGCCGCGGCGGCCGAACTTGGCCTCGAAGAGCTCGGGGTTGATGTCGTGGTGATCGAAAACGAACGCCTTGCCGGCGAGGTATTTCCACAGACCCGCGACCAGGAACATGAGGTCCGGCGGGTTGCAGGCCTGCACGACGTCGAAGCCGACCTTCCATTGCGCCTTGATCGAGAGCGCCAGCTCCCAGGCGAGCGCCCAGCCATACTCGACGAGGTAGCCGAGGGCGCCGTCGGCCTCGAACGGCATCGGGTGGCGGAACACGTGGATGCCGTCGAGCAGCTCGTAGCGCGCGGTGTACTGGCCGCCGACCGGGCAGATCACGGATACCGTGTAGCCGGCGTCGCGCAGCGTCCTCGCCTCCTGCCACACGCGCCGGTCGAGCGGTACGGTCAGGTTCTCGACGATGATCAGCACGCCAGGGCTTTGTGCCACGACGCCACTCCTCCCCCCAGCCGGGACGCTTTGATCGGCCCCGGTCGTTGGCGCGGAGTGTGCGCGAGAGCCGTAAAGGTTCCCTCTGGAAGGAGGGCGAACGGGGGGCAAGCGATTGTCCCGAACCGGGACACCGGCGCGGACGGGCAGCGACCGGTCCGCCGGGCTTGCCCGGTCCAATTCTTGCGTGGACCGGCGTTAGAGGTTTATTCATGTCTCGGCGTCCCGAGACGAGTGAGGTGTGCCGCCGTGTTCAAGATCCCGCGCAAACAGCCGTGGCCGCCGACGCTCGACCTGACGACGATCCGCGAGACGCTCTCCTACATGCACGGCGACATGAAGCGCGTGCCGGCGCTCACCAAGGCCGCAGAGGCGCTCGAGGCGGCGCTCCGCGAGATCGACACGGCGCGCGCGAAGACCGCGGCGCCGATCATCGGCCGCATCACCGGTGCCCGCTTCCTCGGCCGGAAGCACTGACCGAGGCGCCGGTAGGCTTCCCGCTGCACGCATCGCCAACCGAGCCTTGCATTCGTGGGCCTTCGAGGCGCCAGGCCTCTGGCCGGGTCGCCGCAGTAGGCGGAAACGTATGCGCGGCTATGGCTTGACGAGCGCGCACAACTAGCCTCTCGATTGGGGCATCGCGAGCGCGCCATGCGCTCCCCCGCATTCCATCAGTCTCCGAGGAGGCCGCCCATGCAAGACCGTCCGACACCTGCCAAGCTGCAGACCTACAAGGCCTACATCGACGGCAAATGGTGCGATGCCGACAACGGCAAGACGTTCCAGTCGTTCGATCCCTACACCGGCGAGCCGTGGGCGCTGATCCCGGAATGCGGCGCCGCCGAGGTCGACCGCGCCGTCAACGCCGCCTACCGCGCCTTCGAGAGCCCGGCCTGGGCGAACATGACGCAGACCGCGCGCGGACGGCTGCTGCGCCGCATCGCGCAGAACATCGAGAAGCACTCCGAGCACCTGGCTCAGATCGAGGTGCGCGACAACGGCAAGCTCATCTCGGAGATGGCGGCGCAGACCAAGTATCTGCCCGAGTGGTTCTATTATTACGGCGGCCTCGCCGACAAGATCACCGGCACGGTGGTGCCGGTCGACAAGCCCGACCACTTCACCTACACGCTGCGCGAGCCGGTCGGCGTGTGCGGCTTCATCATCCCGTGGAACTCGCCGCTGATGCTGGTCGGCTGGAAGCTCGCACCCGCGCTCGCGGCCGGCTGCACGGTCGTGATCAAGCCATCGGAATACACGTCCGCCTCGCTGCTCGAGTTCATCAAGCTCGTGATCGAGCCGCTCGACCTGCCACCCGGCGTGATCAACGTGGTCACCGGCTACGGCGCGGCGACCGGCGAGCCGCTCGTCACGCATCCCAAGGTCGCCAAGATCGCGTTCACGGGGGGCAGCACGACGGGCGCTCGCGTCGGCGCGCTCGCCGCGCAGACCTTCAAGAAGGTGTCGCTCGAGCTCGGTGGCAAGTCGCCGAACATCGTGTTCGACGACTGCGTGATCGACGACGCGGTGAACGGCGCGATCTCCGGAATCTTCGCGGCGACGGGACAGACCTGCATCGCGGGCTCGCGGCTGCTCGTGCAGGAGAGCATCCACGAGAAGTTCATGGCGAAGCTCATCGCGACCGCGAAGACGGCCAAGCTCGGCAACCCGATGTCCTACGACACCCAGGTCGGCCCGGTGACCACGCCGCCGCAGCACCAGAAGATCCTCTCCTACATCGACATCGCCAAGGGCGAAGGTGCCAAGTGCGTGCTCGGTGGCGGACCCGCCGGCCCCGAGATGGGCGGCGGCAGGTACTTCGTGCAGCCGACCATCTTCGACGGCGTGACGAACAAGATGCGCATCGCGCAGGAGGAGGTGTTCGGGCCGGTGCTCTCGGTGATCAAGTTCAAGGACGAGGCGGAGGCGGTGCAGATCGCCAACGACGTGATCTACGGCCTCGGCTCGGGCGTGTGGACGCAGTCGGTCAGGCGTGCGACCCAGATGGCGCGCAAGATCCGCGCGGGAACCGTGTGGGTGAACACCTACCGCGCGGTCTCGTTCACCATGCCGTTCGGCGGCTACAAGGCGTCGGGTCTCGGGCGAGAGAACGGGCTCGATGCCATCAACGAGTACCTGCAGACCAAGAGCGTGTGGATCAACACCGGCAGCAACGCCGGCAACCCGTTCGTGATGAAGACGTCGAGCAACACGTGAGGCTCCCCGCGTGGCGCAGCCACGAAAAAGCCCGCGGCCGGGGGAAGGCCGCGGGCAAAATCCGTGACGCCACTAGGGGGGGGTAGGTGGGACGGCGCCACGTTTCGGACGGCTCATTAAAGCCGATAATCCCCTCATTGACAACCGTTCAGGAACAATATTTGTGTCGAGAGTGAATAATTTGTACTGAGATTGATCCAATCTCGAATTTTTCCGCGATGAATCAGTATGTTGCGCGGTCGCGCCGTTCGACCTTTGGCAGATGATCGCGGCAAGCAAGGCCGTCTCCGGCCGCTCGCGATACCGCAGGCCGCTGGGCGGCGCTTTCCGGGGCACGTCAACGGGCGGCAGGGGCGAGCGTGGGCGCCACCTGCGGCGCCGGTGAGAGGCCAAGGAGCAGCGTCCCGCCGGCGCGCTGCTGCTGCAGCGCGAGATGTGACCGATGCAATTCGGCCGCCGTTCCCGCAACCCGCGCATGCCGGGCATGGTCGCCACGCGTCGCGAGATCCGCGCCGAGGCACGCCAACACATTGCACGCTGCCAGCAGCAGCGCGATGCGCACGACTGAGCGGCCTTCCGGCCGGATCTCGAAACCCATGACCTGCTCCGACGAGGTTCGGCCCATGAGCCTACTGCGATCGGGCAGGCTCCGACACGAGGGGCCTACCGGGGTTTGTCCGGCCTCTGACGAAAACTCGTGTTACTTTCTCCGCAATGTTGATTTTCGATTATGTCGATCACCGGCGACTCGATGGCCGCATCACCGCTACTGCGGGGCGAACGGGTTCTTCCAGCCGCCCGGCTGGCGCCGCTCGGGGAACGCCGCCGCAAGATAGTCGAGCATCCGCTCGCGCTCCTGGCCTTCGGGCTTCGGCATCTTGTGGCGCTCGACCATCCAGGTGAAGCTCTCGTCCCAACGCTCGCGCGACATGCCCTGCGCGGCAACGAGCTTGAAGCCGTGGCAGGCGGTGCAGAAGTAGAACGTGTCCTCGCGGTTGGGACCCTGGGGGAAGTCCTCTCCTGGTCGCTCGTGCCCGAGGCGACCAGGCTCGCGGTGCCGGCGCTGCTCATTCAGGGCGCCGACGACCCCTACGGAACGCTCGCCCAGATCGATGCGATTGCCGAGGCGGCTCAAGGGCCCACGCCGCGGCTGGTGCTCGACGGCGCGGGCCACGCGCCACACCAGGATCAGCCCGAGCCGGTCGTCGCGGCGATCTGTGGCTTTTTTGCCCAGGTCCGCTAAACTCACCCTTCACGGCTCGGCCACTCGGAAGGGCCAGGAGGAGACGTGTGCGCGCAGTCGCGCCGCAAGCAGCACCGAAAAGGGAACCAGTACATGTCCTATCGCATCCGCAGCCTCGCCGTCTCGGTGACCTCGCTCATCGCCGCCGGCCCCGCGCTCGCGCAGACCGAGATCCAGTGGTGGCACGCGATGACCGGCGCCAACAACGACGTCATCGTCAAGCTGTCGGAGGACTACAACGCGACGCAGAAGGATTACAAGGTCGTCCCCGCCTACAAGGGCAGCTACGCCGACACGCTCAACGCCGGCATCGCTGCGTTCCGCGCCGGCAACGCGCCGCACATCATGCAGGTGTTCGAGGTCGGCACCGCGACGATGATGGCGGCGACCGGCGCGGTGAAGCCCGTGCACGCGCTGATGAAGGAGGCGGGCGAGCCGTTCGACCCGAACGCCTTCCTGCCGACGATCACCGGCTACTACTCGACGGTGAAGGGCGAGATGCTCTCGATGCCCTTCAACTCGTCCTCAGCGGTGATGTGGTACAACAAGGACGCGCTCAAGAAGGCGGGACTCGACCCGAACGCTCCGCCGAAGACCTGGCCGGACGTGTTCGCCGCCGCCAAGAAGCTGCGCGCCGCCGGCTACGACAAGTGTGGCTTCTCCAATGCCTGGGTCACCTGGGTCAACGTCGAGCAGCTGTCGGCCTGGCACAACTCGCCGCTCGCCACCAAGGCCAACGGCATGGACGGCTTCGACACCGAGCTCAGGTTCAACTCGGGCGTCCACTTGAAGCACCTCGAGAATCTCGTCGAGCTGCAGAAGGACAAGACCTACGACTATTCCGGCCGCACCAACCAGGGCGAGGGCCGCTTCACCTCGGGCGAGTGCCCGATCTTCCTCACCTCCTCGGCGTTCTTCGGCAACGTCAAGGCGAACGCCAAGTTCGACTGGGCCAACGCGCCGATGCCCTATTATCCGGATGTCGCGGGCGCGCCGCAGAACTCGATCATCGGCGGCGCGTCGCTGTGGGTCATGGGCGGCAAGAAGGCGGAGGAGTACAAGGGCATCGCCAAGTTCCTCACCTTCCTCACCTCGACCGACCGCCAGGTCGAGCTGCACACCAAATCGGGCTACCTGCCGATCACCAAGGCCGCCTACGAGAAGGTGAAGGGGTCGGGCTTCTACAAGGACCAGCCGTTCCTCGAGACGCCGCTGATCCAGCTGACGAACAAGCCGCCGACCGAGAACAGCCGCGGCCTCAGGCTCGGCAACATGGTGCAGATGCGCGACATGTGGGCGGAGGAATTCGAGGCCGCACTCGCCGGCAAGAAGACCGCCAAGCAGGCGCTGGATGACGCGGTCGCGCGCGGCAACGCGGTGCTGCGCCAGTTCGAGAAGACGGCGAAGTAGCGTCCGTGAAGCGGCTCCGGCGGCATTGCCTCGTGCAGTGCCGCCGCGCGTTTTGGCGGCTCGCTGCATGATTAGTCGGCGCGGCGGAGCCTTGGCGCGTGCCATCGCGCGAGGCTCCGCGTCCTTTGCCCGCCCGGTTATGTCCCCACCACGGAGCATGGCATGAACGATTTTCCCGCCGCCGACGGCGTCGTCACGGTCGCGGACTGCCGCCTGCGGGTTCTGCCGGGCGCCGAATGGAGCTTTGCGCGCGAGCAGGGCGAGGCTGTCCACGCCCACTGGCAGCGCCGCACGCGCGAGAACCCGGCGCTCTTCAATGGTGTCGTGCATCTGTGCCGCGGCTATCGCCTCGATGAGCTGTCGTTCGAGGCCGACTATGTGCGCACCGACTTCGCGAGCTACCTCTACTGGCGCGAGCAGCCGCGCCCCGACCTGGGCGTCCGCAATTCGTTCGGCTCCGCGCTCGTGCGCGCGAGCGATGGGGCGCTGCTCCTCGGCCGCGCCGGCGCAGCCTCGATCAACGGCGGCCTCGTCAATCCGCCGGGCGGTTTCATCGACGAGCGCGACGTCGATGCCGGCGGCCGGATCGACATCGACGCCAGCATCGCCCGCGAGCTCGCCGAGGAGACGGGGCTCGGCGCCTCCGATCTCGTGCGCGCGCCCGGCTACACCTTGGTCTTTGACGGATTGCTGATCTCGATCGGTGTGTCGTACCACGCCCGGATTACTGCCGCCGACCTCGCGCGGCGCGTTGAGGCGTTCATCGCGCGCGATCGCGAGGCCGAGCTCGCCGGCGTCGCCATGGTCGCCTCGCGCGAGGCCATTGGCGGGCATCGCACGCTCGGCTATACGAAAAGGCTGGTGGCCGCGCTGTACCCTGGCCGCTCGTGAGTGCGGCGCACTCCGCTGACTTCAAGTCGTCAGGCCGGTCCCGATGCAGCTCGACTTCCACACGCTCGACGTGTTCAGCGAGACGCGCTTCGCGGGCAACCCGCTCGCCGTGGTGATCGGCGCCGATGCGCTGGATACGGAGCGCATGCAGGCGATCGCGCGCGAGTTCAATCTCGCCGAGACCGTGTTCGTGCTGAAGGCCGAGAACCCCTCGCACACGGCGCGCATGCGGATCTTCACACCGGTCGCCGAGGTGCCCTTCGCCGGCCATCCGACGGTCGGCACGGCGGCGCTGCTGGCGGAGCTACGCATGCCAGGCCCGGCCGGCGAGCACGATGCCCTGGTCGTGCTCGAGCAGAAGATCGGCATCGTGCGGGTCGCGGTGAAGCTGCGCGCCGGCCGGGCCGCGCACGCCGAGTTCGATGCGCCGAAGCTACCGGAGACGGGCGGCGACCTGCCGGCGACCGAGCGGCTCGCCGCCGCCTTCGGCCTCATCCCGAGCGAGATCGGCTTCGAGAACCACCGGCCGACGATCTTCAGCGCGGGCCTCGCGTTCGCGTTCGTGCCGATCGCATCGCTCGCCGCGCTCGGGCGCGCGGCCGTGCACGCCCAGCACTTCGCGCCGGTGTTCGCCGGCGCGGTGCCGGGCCTGGTGTACCTCTACACGCGCCAGTCGGTGCACACGTCCTCGTCGTTCCATTCACGCATGTTCGCGCCGGCGTTCGGGGTGCCGGAAGACCCGGCGACCGGCTCGGCGGCGGCGGCGCTCGCCGGCGTCATTCATCGTTTCGACGCGCTGCCCGACGGCACCCATCGGCGCACCATCGAGCAGGGGTTCGAGATGGGCCGGCCGAGCTACATCTCGCTCGCGCTGCAGATCAGCCGCGGCCGGCTCGAGAGCGTGCGCATCGGCGGTGATGCGGTCCGCGTCACGACCGGCCAGCTGACGTGCTGAGGTGGCGGGGACAGCCCCCCGGCCCCGATGCCAGCGGCCACTCGCCTCGAGCCGAACCGGGGGTGTGAGCCCGAGCGTCGACCATGAACCACGAGGACGCCCATGCCGATCCACTTCACGCCCGAGGAGCTCGGCCAGCGCCGCGCCCGCGCCACTTCCGCGATGAAGTCGCGCGGCCTCGATGCCCTCCTCATGTTCCGCCAGGAGAGCATGTACTACCTCACCGGCTATGACACGTTCGGCTACGTCTACTTCCAGTGCCTGGTGCTGACCGCCGACGGCCGCATGGTGCTCTTGACGCGCGCGCCGGACCTCCGCCAGGCGCGCCACACTTCGGTGATCGAGGATGTGCGCATCTGGGCCGACGGCGACGGCGCGACGCCGGCCGACGAGCTCAAGGCGATCCTCGCCGAGCACGGGCTTGCAGGCGGCCGGCTCGGCGTCGAGTACGAGGCCTATGGCCTCACCGCCGCGAGCGGCAAGCGGCTCGAGGCGGCGCTCGCGGGCTTCGCGACGCTCGCCGACGCCTCCGACCTCGTCAGCCGCCAACGCCTGATCAAGAGCCCGGCCGAGATCGCCTGCGTGCGCGAGGCGGCGCGCCTCGCCGACGCGGCCTACCTCGCCGGCGCGGCGCTCGCGCGGCCGGCCGCGTTCGAGGGCGACATTCTCGCAGCGATGCACGGCGCGGTGTTCCGCGGCGGCGGCGACGACCCCGCGAACGAGTTCATCATCGGCTCGGGCCCGGGGGCGCTCATGTGCCGGTACTTCTCCGGCCGCCGCCACCTCGAGGCGGAGGACAACCTGACACTCGAGTTCGCCGGCACCTGGCGCCACTACCATTCCTGCCTCTTCCGCACGATCCGACTTGGCAAGCCGCCGCAGCGTCAGCGCGATCTCTATGCCGCCTCGCGCGACGCGCTCATCGCCTGCGAGGCGGCGCTGAGGCCCGGCCGCACGATCGGCGAGGTGTTTGCGGCGCACGCGACGACACTCGACCGCGCCGGTTTTACCGCGCACCGGTTCAATGCCTGCGGCTATTCGCTCGGCACCACGTTCGCCCCCAACTGGATGGACTGGCCGATGATCTATGCCGGCAATCCGGTCGTGCTCGCGCCCGGCATGGTGTTCTTCCTGCACATAATCCTGTTCGACAGCGAGGCGGGGCTGCCGGCCTGCGTCGGCCGCACCTCGCTCGTCGGGGCGCGCGGCGCCGAGCCGCTCTCGACGCTGCCGCTCGACCTCCTGGTTGTCTAGCTCACAAATCCGCCCGATTTCGCATGGCTTGGCTCTCCGGCTTCGCCTAGACTCGGGCGAGGTCCGACAGCGACAACGGGAGGAGGTGCACCATGAGCAAGATCGAGAGCCGACACCGCACGAGACGCCGCTGGAGGGCAATCGCGGGGGCCGCCGCTGGCCTCCTGCTTGTCGCGAGCGTCACCGCGCCGATGGCACAGAACCTGACGCCCGCCGAGCTCAAGGCCAAGGAGGAGGCGAAGAAGAAGGCGGACGCCGAGAAGACCAAGGCGAGGTCCCAGTCACCGCCGCAGGGGCAACCGGCAAAGACCGGTCAGCCACCGGCGAAGATCGATCCGAGCAGGGCGCCCGTGACGACGATCAAGCCGGTCGAGAGGCCGAAGACAGCGGCGCCGATCACGACGAAGCCGGTCGAGCCTCCCAAGATCACAACACCTACGACCTCGAAGTCTGTCGAGCCGCCGAAAACAACGGTTACGACGCCCACAGCCAAGACCGTCGACCCGAAGCCACCGTCGGCACCGACGGGGCTGAAAGTCACGCCCGCGGACTCCACGGCGAAACCGGCGACGCAGCAGCCTGCGGCACCGACGGGGCTGAAGGTTACGCCCGCGGACACCACGCAGAAATCCGCGACGCAGCAGCCTGCGGCACCGACGGGGCTGAAGGTCACGCCCGCGGACACCACGCAGAAATCGGCGACGCAGCAGCAAGCCAAGCCGGCCGCAACCGGCACGCCCGCCACGCCAACAGCCCAGCCGGTCAAGCTCGACGACGTCAAGCAGAGCCGCAGCCAGCAGGTCGTCAGCGGCAACAACGTCGTGATCAAGGAGGCGGGCAACCGCACGATCGTCAAGCAGCAGAACAATTTCTTCATCCGCAACGATGACTCCGCCCGCTTCCAGCGCTACGCGCCGAATGCGGTTTCGAACCGGCGCGGCGATGGCACGACCGAGACGATCTACGTGCGCCCGGACGGCGTGCGCATCGTTTCGGTGGTCGATGGCAGCGGCCGGGTGCTGCGGCGCACCAAGCGCTATCCCGGCGGCCACGAGATCGTGCTGATCGACGACCGGGCGTTCTACCGGCGCGCAGCCGTCGTCGGTGGCGTGGCGCTGGGACTCGGCATCGCCGCGGTCGTGCTGTCGCGGCCGGCGATCGCCATCCCGCGCGAGCGCTACATCGTCGAGTATGAGCGGGCGAGCGACGACGACATCTACGAGGCGTTCTCCGCGCCGCCGATCGAGCGGCTGTCGCGCGGCTACTCGCTCGACGAGATCCGCTACAGCGATACGCTGCGCGACCGCATGCGCCGGGTCGACCTCGACGTGACGTTCGCGACCGGCTCGTGGGAGGTCACGCCCGAGCAGGAGGGCAGGCTCGAGCGCATGGCGCGTGCCATCGACCGCGTGCTGCGCGCCAACCCGGACGAGATGTTCCTGATCGAAGGTCACACCGACGCGATCGGCTCGCCGGAGGACAATCTGAGCCTCTCGGACCGGCGCGCAGAGGCGGTGGCGGAGGTCCTGTCGCTGCGTTACGCCATCCCGACCGAGAACCTCGTCACGCAAGGCTACGGCGAGCAGTTCCCCAAGGTCGAAACGCGGGAGGCTGAACGGTTGAACCGCCGCGTCGCAGTTCGCCGTATCGGCCCGCTGATGGCGCGGGGCGGCTGAAACGCGATCTACGTCCGCTCTGTCACGAGCGTCGTGGAGCGCCGGCTGAGCCATGCTGCCGCTGTCGGCCTCGCCCCTGTCGGCTGATAGACCTGGGCTATGGCCGGCAGGTGGCCGCGCTCCAATGCGGCGATGGTCGGCGCATGCGAGACGGCGAGCGCGTCGAAGCCGCAGCGCTCCAGCAGCGGCACCTGGTCGAGCAGGATCTCGCCGGTCGCGCGGAGCTCGCCCTTGTAGCCCGCCTGCTCGCGCAGCATGCGCGCCTGCGAGTAGCCGCGGCCGTCGGTGAACTTGGCGAAGGCGATGGCGATGACGCCGAGCCGGTCGATGTTGTCGGTGCGCGGGTCGACGGCCTCACCGGGGCCGACCGCGACACCGATGGGCAGGCCGGCCGAGATAAGCTCGGCCAGCTCCGCCCGCCACCGCGCGAGCGGTACGATCGCGCGGCCGTCGATCGGCAGCGTGGTCCTGTCGTCGAGCGAGACCCAGGTGTCGGCGACGAAAGCACCTGCCTTATAAAGCCGTGTCATGCGCCGGCCTCCGCGAGCTCGCGCGCCGCTCGCCGGTGCGAAGCGTCGTTGCCGTAGAGCGCGGCCTTGAACGGGTCCGCGCCGATGCGCCGGTAGGCGGCGAGGAAGGTCTCGGTCTTGTCCCGCCGTGCTGCGAGGTAGACATCGACGATCTTCTCGATGGCGTCCGCCACCGCCTCCGCCGGAAAGCTCGGGCCGAGGATCGCACCGACCTCGGCATCGTCCCGGGGGCTGCCGCCGAGCGTGATCTGGTAGTGCTCGGTCCCCTTTTTGTCGACGCCGAGGATGCCGATGTTGCCCGCATGATGATGGCCGCAGGCATTGATGCATCCGGAGATGTTGAGACGCAGCGGGCCGATCGCCTCGGCGCGGGCCGGGTCGGCGAAGCGGCGCGAGATATCCTGCGCGATCGGGATCGAGCGGGCATTGGCGAGGTTGCAGTAGTCGAGGCCGGGGCAGGCGATGATGTCGGTGATGAGCTCGGCATTTCCGGTGGCGAGGCCCGCGGCCGTCAACCCGTCGTAGACCGCCGGCAGGTCGTCGCGCGCGACGTTCGCAAGCACGAGGTTCTGCGTGTAGGTGACGCGGATCTCGTCGTGGCCGTAGCGCTCGGCGAGGCCGGCGACGGCGTCCATCTGCGCATCGGTCGCATCGCCGGGGATCATGCCCGGCGCCTTGAGCGAGATGGTAACGACGGCGTAGCCCGGCACGCGGTGCCCCGTGACGTTATTGCGGACCCAGCCGTCGAAGGCCGCGTCTGACCGCCGCCGCGCGCTGACGGCCGTGCTCGCCGCGCTCCTGGGCTTCAACGGCAGCGGCGCGAAGTAGCGGGCGATACGGTCGTGCTCGGCCCCCGGGAGATCGATCGAGGGAGCATCGATCCGCGCCCATTCATCCTCGACCTGGCGGCGGAACTCCTCGATCCCGAGTGCGTTGACCAGGATCTTGATCCGCGCCTTGTAGAGGTTGTCGCGCCGGCCATGCAGGTTGTAGACCCGCATGATCGCTTCCAGGTAGGAGAGCAACCGCGCCTTCGGCAGGAAAGCTTTGATCTCCTGCGCGACATAGGGCGTGCGCCCCTGCCCGCCGCCGACGTAGATGGCGAAGCCGGTCGTACCGGCGTCGGCGCCGCGCCCCTTAACGAGGCGGATGCCGATGTCGTGAAAGAGGATCGCCGCGCGGTCTTCCGCCGCGCCGGTCAGCGCGACCTTGAACTTGCGCGGCAGGAACGAGAACTCCGGGTGGATCGTCGACCACTGGCGGAGCACCTCCGCCCACACGCGCGGATCCTCGATCTCGTCGGCAGCGACGCCGGCGAAGGGATCGGTCGTCACATTGCGGATGCAGTTGCCGCTGGTCTGGATCGCGTGCATCTCGACCTCGGCGAGCGCGGCGAGGATCGCCGGAGCATCGACGAGCCGCGTCCAGTTGAACTGAATATTCTGCCGAGTGGTGAAATGGCCGAAGCCGCGGTCCCAGGTGCGGGCGATATGGGCGAGGCGGCGCAACTGGCGGGCCGACAGCACCCCATAGGGGATCGCGACGCGCAGCATGTAGGCGTGGAGCTGCAGGTAGAGCCCGTTCTGCAGCCTGAGCGGCTTGAACTGGTCCTCGGTCAGTTCGCCCGAGAGCCGCCGCGCCACCTGGTCGGAGAACTGGGCGACGCGGGCCTTGACGAAGGCGTGGTCGAACTCGTCGTAGCGGTACATCCCGCTGCTCCTCTGTTGGGTCAGACCGTCGGGCCGAGCGCGGCGCGGATCTTCTCGCGCACCGAGATCGGGGCCGGGCGGCCGTCGACCACCGTCACGTCCATGGCGTAGACCGCGGTGACCTCGCGGGCATCGACGGCGCGGGCCGCGACCGCATCGAGCATCGCGGCATCTGCCTTGGTCGCGGCGATCGCGGCATCCGTGATCGCGCGCACCCAGCGCCCGTCGCTCGCCAGATAGACGACCTCGCCGCTCGCCAGCGTATTGGCGGTCACGATGCTAGGCATCGATCAGCTCCCCGTGCGCCAATGCGGCCTCGCGCGGGATGCGCGTGACGGGACCGTGCGGCGCGAGGCCCGCGACCTCGCCGACGAGCAGCAGCACCGGCCCATCGAGCGCCAGCCGCTCGGGCGCCGCGGAGAGCACGTCGAGCGTCGTTGCGACGCGGCGCTCGCTCGCATGCGAGGCGCGCGCCACGGCGATCACCGGGGTGGCGGGCGACCAGCCGGCCTCGAGCAGGTGCGTCGCGAGCGCCCCAGCGGTTGCGAGGCCCATGTAGACGGCGAGTGTCGCACGGCCGCGAGCGAGCGCGCGGAAATCGACCTGGTCGAATTCAGCCGCGCCGTCGCCGGCGGCATGGCCCGAGACGAACGTGACCGAGCGCGAGAGGTCGCGATGCGTCAGAGGGATCTGCAGCGAGGCGGCCGCCGCGGTCGCCGCCGTGATGCCCGCAATGACCTCGACCTCGATGCCGGAGGCGCGCAGGATGTCGACCTCCTCGCCGCCGCGCCCGAACACGAAGGGGTCACCGCCCTTGAGCCGCACCACCGTCTTGCCTTCGCGTGCGTGAGCCAGAATGAGCGCGTTGATCTCGGCCTGGGTCTTGGAGTGGCGACCCTTGGCCTTGCCGACCGGGATGATCTCGGCCTCGCGTCGCGCGTAGTCGAGCACGCCTTCGCCTGCCAGATGGTCGTGCAGGATCACGTCGGCGGACTTGAGCGCGCGCACGGCTTTCAGCGTCAGCAGCTCGGGATCGCCCGGTCCGGCGCCAACCAGCAGCACACGGCCGGTGCAAGGCCGCGCGGGCGTGGCGGCGTCGAGCAATGTGTCGATCTCCGCGCGGCCACGCGCTTCATCGCCGGCCAGGATGGCAGCGACCGCCGGCCCGCCGAGCACGCTGTCCCAGAACGCGCGTCGCGGCGCGCCGGGCGCAGTCCTCTGCGCGACTTCGTCGCGATAGCTGCGCGCGACATCGGCGAGTGCGCCGAGGCGGGGATGCAGCTGCTGCTCGAGCTCGGCGCGGAGTCGCGTCGCGAGCATCGGCGCGGCACCGTCGGTGCCGATTGCGACCGTCACCGTGCCGCGGTCGACCAGTGCGCCGAGCGCAAATGTGCTCAGCTCCGGGCGATCCGGCACGTTGACCGGCACCCCGAGCGCGCGGGCGAGATCCGACACACCGCGGTCGGTGGCGTCGTCTCGGCTCGCCGAGATCACGAGCGGCCGGCTCTGGATGTCGGCCCGGGTCGGGACACGGTCATGCACGGCGAGGCCGCGCTCGCGCACGAGCGCCGTCAGGGCCGGCTCCAGTCGCTCGGCGAAAACGTCGACCTGGCGTGCGCGCTTCAGCAGCAGCCGGACTTTGGTCGCCGACAATGCGCCACCACCGACGACAATCGGCACCGCGGATTCGAGATCGATGAAGATTGGAAAGCCGTGCATGCGCTCACCCGGCTCCCTGGTCTGTCTGCGGAACCAGGCTGTCGGCCTGCACCTCGAGCTCGAGGCCGTTGAGGGCGTCAGTCATCATCAGCTGGCAGGCGAGGCGGGAGCTGGCGTCCACATCGGCAATCTCGTCCAGACGTGCCAGCTCCTCGTCGCTCGGCGGCGGCAGAAGATGGTGCCAGGTCTCCGGGATCCGCACGTGGCAGGTTGCGCACACGCCCGCGCCGCCGCATTCCGCCTTGATCGGCAGGCCATAGGCGCGGATCAGCTCCATGATCCGGAAGCCGGGCGCGGCCTCCGGGGTGAAGTGGGCGCCGTCCGCGAGGCGGACGCTGAGCGACAGCAGGCGCTCGTCGGCCAGGGTCACATCGGCCTTCAGGCAAGTTCCATCGTGGGGCATCACAGGCTCCTTGCTGCGATGCAATCTTATAGGAAAGTTATACCAATCCAGGCTTGGTCAAGAAATAAAAAGGGAAATTTTTCCTACCGATCTAGGCTCATGGCTAGGTTCCATTGTGTCACCGCTCGCGAGACGTTTACCATCGCCGGACCGCCGAACCGGAGCAATTGTGTTCGCCGCCGGACCATTGCGGTGCGCGCTCGACTCATCAGCGCGAGGCACTCCAGGTGCGGACAGGCAGTCCCGCCTTGATCCATCCGTCACCCCGCCTGCCCCCGCTCATTCCCTCCGCGACGTCCGCGACATCGGTATAACCGGCCTGGCGCAGGATCGTCTGGATCAGCGCCGAGCGATTGCCGGTCGCACAGATGAGCGCGATGGGCCGCGACTTGGAGCCGCTGGTCGCCGCCGAAATCTCGCGCAGAAACGCCTCCGGCGCCTGATGCATCGTGATCGCGTGGCCGGACGCGGGCACTCCGGTTGCACGCCATTCCCCGGGCGTGCGGATATCCACCAGCACCACCTGGCCGGCGAGAGCTGCGGCGTGCGCCTCCCGGGCGCCGAGCACGGGCGCCACCGCGACCGCTGATTGCGCCGGCAGCTCGGCGGGAACGAGGAGGCACGCGCCCGCAAAGACTGCCGCGGCGGCCATGCCGGTGATCAATACGCTCCGAAGCCGTGCCATAGACCGTCGCCCCGCAAGTTTCTCCCGCGCCGACGCTAGTTGCGATCCGGCACGGCGTCCAGCGCCGCCGCCTTTGGTCTTGCATCGCGGTCGGCACTGTCGCACGAAGGCTGCAGCAGCCGATGCCTCCGGATTGCTCCGCGCCGCATCAGAGTTCCAAGTCGCATGGCCGAGACGCCCGCAGTTGCCGTCAGCGATGCGCCCGTGCCCGAGTCGCGCGGCTCGGTGCTCGGCTTTCTCCGCCTGGCGCGGGGGTTCTGGTCCGGTCCGACCGCGCAGACCGCCTGGCTGCTGTGCGCAACGGTCTTCGCGATCCTCCTCGTGAACCTCGCGATCAACGTCGGCTTCAACCGGTGGAACCGCTGGTTCTACGACGCGCTCGAGAAGAAGGATGGCAAGACGCTGGCGACCGCCGTCCTGGCCTTCCTCGCGCTGATCGTGATCGGCGCGGCGTTCGCGGTCGCCATGGCCCGTAGCCGCATGACGCTGCAGCTCGCCTGGCGCGCCTGGGTCACCGACACGCTGCTCGCGCGCTGGCTCAGCGAGCAGAAGTACTACAAGCTCGCCGTCTCCGACGAGGGCGCGACGGCGCCTGAATCGCGCATCACCGACGACGTGCGGCTCGCGACCGAGCCGGTCGTCGACTTCGCGACAGGCTTCGTCAACGCCGTGCTCTCCGCCGTCACGTTCGCGAGCATCCTTTTCGTCGTCGGCGGCTCGATCCAGCTCCCGGGCGTGACGATTCCCGGCTACATCGCGCTCGCCGCGCTCGGCTATGCGCTCGTCATGTCGCTTTCGACTTTCCTGATCGGCCGGCCGCTCGCAAGCGCCGTGGACCATAAGAACGAGGCGGAGGCGCAGTTCCGCTTCGGGCTGACCCGCATCCGCGAGAATGTCGAGAGCATCGCGCTCATCCGCGGCGACGATGACGAGCTGCGCCGCTCGCGGGAAGGTTTCGCCGGCATCGCCGCGAGCACACGCGAGGTGATCCGCAACCACTGCAACCTCACCTGGATCCTCAACGCCAATGCATTCTTCGCCGGCACGTTCGCGCTGCTGCTCGCGGTGCCGAAGTACCTCACGGGCGAGCTCACGCTCGGCCAGATGATGCAGATCGGCTCGGCGTTCACCGCCGTGCTCGGCGCGCTCAACTGGTTCGCCGAGAACTTCATCCCCGTGGCGCAATGGCGGGCCTCGGCGCGGCGCGTGTCGCTGCTCGACGACGCCTTCAACGACCTCGCCTTCGACGAGCCGGAGAGCGGCGCCGCCAACGTCGCGTTCACGGAAGGCGTGGACGGCGCAATCGCGCTCAAGAACGTGTCGCTGCGCTACCGCAACGGCCGCGCCGTGGTCGACAGCGCCGATGTCGCCGTCCAGCCCGGCGAGCGCGTGCTGCTGGCGGGGGAATCGGGCTCCGGAAAGAGCACGCTGATCCGGGCCATCGCGGGGCTCTGGCCCTGGGGATCGGGGGAGATTTCGCTGCCCCGCGGTGCCCGCATCGGCTTCGTGCCGCAGCGCCCCTACATTCCGCGCGGCACGCTCCGCGATGCGCTCGCCTACCCGCTCGCGGGCTCCGAACTCGATCCCGTCGCCGCGCGCAAGGCGCTCGAGGACGCGGGCCTCGGCTACCTGGTCGAGACGCTCGAGGCCGAGGCGCAACTCGATCAGACGCTGTCGGGCGGCGAGCGCCAGCGCATAGCCTTTGCCCGGCTGTTCCTGCAGAAGCCGACGGTCATCGTCATGGACGAGGCGACCGCCGCGCTCGACGTCGAAAGTGAGACGCGGCTGCTGACGCTGCTGTTCGAGCGGTTTCCTGAGGCGACGGTGTTGAGCGTCGGCCACCGACCGGGCCTGGAGAGCCTGCACACGCGCCGTATTGCGCTGAAGCGCACCTCGACGGGCGCACGAATCGATGCGAATGCGCCGGCGCGGCGCTGGGGCCGGTGGAAGCGGAAGGGCCCGCGGCGCCGGATGCGCTTCTCCGAGTGGGGCCGCGGCAAGTTGCGCCGCTTCGGCAAGCGCGAGGCCAGGGCTAGCGCGCCGGCCTCCGACGCACCGGGCTGATCGGTGAAGGCGCCGTCCGTCATGATGCGCATCTATGCACGAACCGGTGGTGCCAGACCGCGAGCGCGGGCGTGATGACGAGCTCCATGACCAGCGCCGCGAGCATCAGCGTCGAGGGGCGGCCGACGGCCGCGAGCGAGCAGAGCCGGCCGAGCCCGCCGCCGACGACGATCAGGGCAATCAGCCGGAAACGGGCGCCCATCGCCTCGATCCGGGCGACCGAGGCCCACGCCGCGAGCCCGATGCCGAGCAGCAGGCCCGACAGATAGCGCCAGTGGCTGTCGAGATCGGCGGCGCCGGCCGTCTGGCGCGAATCGAGACCGACGCCGAGCAGCACCCCGGCGAGGCCACCGGTGATCGGAACGACCGCGGCAACGGCGACCACGGCCTGTAGCAGGCGGCGTTCGGCAGCGATCGACAGCGCCATGGCGATCAGTTTTCCCCGGAAGGCTTGTGACGGCAACGCTGCTCCGCCGCGCCGTCGGCATGCGGCCGCCCATGGCCGCGGTTAAGCTACGCGCGGGGCGTAGCGCGGTTTCGCGCCCCTTTGGAGCAACTGAAGCCGGGCATCACGGCCACTTCACCACCGGCGGCATCGAGGAGAGGATGCTGTCGACATTGCCGCCGGTCTTCAAGCCGAACATCGTGCCGCGATCGTAGAGCAGGTTGAACTCGACGTAGCGGCCGCGTCGAACGAGCTGCTCCTCGCGCTGAGCATCGGTCCAAGGCTTGGCGAAGTTCCGCCGCACCAGCTCGGGATAGACCCGGCCGAACGCCCGGCCGACGTCCTTGGTGAAGGCGAGCGCGGCGGCAAAGCCGCCGTCCGCCTCGGCCGGCGTCAGGTCGTCGTAGAAGATGCCGCCGATGCCGCGCATCTCCTTGCGGTGAGGCAGGTAGAAATACTCGTCGCACCAGCTCTTGTAGCGTGCATAGTCGACGACCCGGTGCGGCGCGCAGGCAGCGCGCATCGCGGCGTGAAACGCCTCGGTATCGGGATCGTCCTGGGTGCGCCGCAGTGCGAGCACGGGGGTGAGGTCGGCGCCGCCGCCGAGCCACCATTTCGAGGTGACGACCATGCGCGTGTTCATGTGCACGGCCGGCACGTTCGGGTTCAGCGGATGGGCGATGAGCGAGATGCCGGAGGCCCAGAACTGCGGGCTCGTCCCGGCGCCGGGGATCTCTTTCCGGTACTCCGGCGCGAACTCGCCATGCACGGTCGAGGCGTGCACGCCGGCCTTCTCGAACACGCGGCCGTGCAGCATGCTCATGACGCCGCCGCCGCCCGGCGCGCCGCTGTGATCGGTGCGGCTCCAGGGCGTGCGCACGAAGCGGCCGGCCGGCCGATCGGAGCGCGGCAGCTCGTCCTCGAGCCGCTCGAAGCTCGCGCAGATGTCGTCGCGCAGCGCCTCGAACCATGCCCGCGCCTCGGCCTGCCACCGGGCGATTTCAGGAGGCAGGGTCGCGGCAGATGCGGTTGCGGGCGTCGGCTCGGTCATGATCTGGTCCTCAACGGCCGTTACGGGGTATCTATCATCCGATCGAAATCGGGACCACAGTGACGGCAGCGGCCATTTTCGGGCGCCGTCGCATGGTCCCGTGCGGGCCGCATTGCGCGCGCCGTACCTGACCCGAGGCGACCCTGATGCCTGTCGAGAAGCTCGTTCCGGCCCTCCGGACGTGGCGGCAATCCGCCGCCGCGGCGGCCGGGCGCGCCCTCGAGCGGACCTTCGCCTGGTTCGAGACGCGCATCGAGCCGTTCGACGCGCGCCTCACGGAGGCCCCGCCGGGGACGCTCGCGGCGTTCTACTGGCATTTCGTCAAGCCGGCCTGGTGGGCGTTCGCGGTGCTGCTGGCGGTCGGGCTCGTCGGCTCGGTCATCGAGGTGGCGCTGATGGCGTTCATCGGCCGCCTCGTCGATATGATGCGCGACCAGTCGACACCGGCAACGTTCCTCGCCGACCACGCCTGGACGCTCGCTGGCATGGCATTCGTCGCGCTCGTCCTGCGCCCGGCAGTGTCGACCGCGCACGACCTCGTCAAGAACCAGCTGCTGACCGCGGCGTTCACCACCCGCATCCGCTGGCAGACGCACCGCTATGTGCTGCGCCAGTCGCTGAGCTTCTTCCAGAACGACTTCGCCGGCCGCGTCGCCAACAAGATCATGCAGAACGCCGCCGGCGTGCGCGAGAGCGTGGTGCAGGCGGTCGATGCGCTCTGGTATGCGCTGGTGCACTTCCTCGGTGCGTTCGTGCTGTTCTGGGCGGCCGACTGGCGGCTCGTCGTGCCGCTCGTAGTGTGGATGCTCGCCTATGCGTCAGTGATGGCCGTGTTCGTGCCGCGCATCCAGAAGTTCTCGACCGCGTCCGCCGAGGCGCGCTCGATGGTGATGGGCCGCATCGTCGACAGCTATACCAACATCATGACGGTCAAGCTCTTTGCGCACACCGACCGCGAGGACGCCTACGCGCGCAGCGGTCTCTCGGAACAGATGGCGCGCTGGAACGACTCCAACCGCAACCTGACGCTGATGGAGCTGCTGATCTTCATCCTCAACGGCCTGCTGATGGTCGTGGCGACGGGCCTTGCAATCTGGCTCTGGTCGCAAGGCGAGGTCACGCTCGGCGCGATCGCGGTCGTCACCGGCCTCATGCTGCGCCTCATCGCCATGTCGGGGTGGATCTTCTGGGTCGTCGCCGGCATCTTCGAGAACGTCGGCACCGTGCAGGAGGGCATGGAGACCATCGCCCGTCCGCACCTCGTCACCGACGCGGCCGCAGCTGCGCCGCTCGCCGTCGACAAAGGCGAGATCCGCTACGAGGGTGTGCGCTTCCATTACGGCAAGGCGGGCGGCGTCATCGACGACCTGTCGCTCACGATCAGGCCGGGCGAGAAGGTCGGGCTCGTCGGCCGCTCGGGTGCCGGCAAGTCGACGCTCGTCAACCTGCTCCTGCGCTTCTACGACCTCGAGCGCGGCCGCATCCTGGTCGACGGGCAGGATATCGCGCGGGTGCAGCAGGACACGCTGCGCGCGCAGATCGGCATGGTGACCCAGGATACCTCGCTGCTGCACCGCTCGGTGCGCGACAACATCCTCTACGGGCGCCCGTCGGCGGGCCACGACGAGGTGATGGCCGCGGCGCGCAAGGCGCAAGCGCACGAGTTCATCCTCGGTCTCGAGGACGGCCGCGGCCGCAAGGGCTATGACGCCCACGTCGGCGAGCGCGGTGTGAAGCTGTCCGGCGGCCAGCGCCAGCGGATCGCGATCGCGCGCGTGCTGCTGAAGAACGCACCGATCCTGATCCTCGACGAGGCGACGAGCGCGCTCGACAGCGAGGTCGAGGGCGCGATCCAGGAGCAGCTCTACAACCTGATGGAGGGAAAGACCGTCGTCGCCATCGCACACCGCCTGTCGACCATTGCGGCCATGGACCGTCTGGTCATCATGGACCGAGGGCGGATCGTGGAGGAGGGCGCACACCAGGAGCTTCTGGCGCGGCACGGCGGCCTCTATGCTGATCTCTGGTCGCGCCAGTCAGGCGGCTTCCTCGCGAAGGAGGCGGCGGAGTAAGGCCCGCATTGCCGGAGCACGGCAACTTGTGCGCGAAGGATTCATGGCGCTGCCGCGCTCAAATTGAAAATGAGTGCCGTGCGCTGAAATGCTCTTGACTGACGATCGCCGTGGGTGGCCGATGCCGATGAGTGTAATCGGTGAGCGGCGATGCGGTCGTGCACCGGGGCGACGTAATTGCGGTTGCGTCGAGTGTGTGGCGTGGAACGTGGTCGGGGTTGGCCAGCAGCGGCGCTCGCCCGTGCGCTGGTCTTGGCACTCAGTCTCGGGACTTTTGCCCGGCCGGCGACGGCGCAGGGATGGATGGTCGGCGAGCCGACCAGTCCCGCGATCGCCAAGAACGAGCTCTGGGCCGGCACCGACGTCACCGCCCATGCGTGGTCGGTCTTTGCGGGCTCGACCTACGCGCCGTTCGGCTCGATCCGCGAGGACGGCTGGCGCCTCCGCGTGACGACCGCCTACGGCCGCTACCACTACAACGGTTATGAGCGGATCGGCAGCCGGCTCACCGCAAAGACGATCCAAGGCGAGGTGTCGTTCACCGATGTGCTCGCCGGCTATCAGCTGAAGCTCGGCGCGCTCACTCTCAAGGCTTTCGCAGGCGGCGCGTTCGACCTGCACCGGATCGACACGCTCGATACGAGCTACGAGGCCGCCGGCGGCGCGCGGGGCGCGCGCGCGGCGCTCGAGTCCTGGCTCGACCTCGGATCGATGGGCTATGCGCAGCTCGACGGCAGCTTCACCTCCGCACACAACACCTACGCCTCGCGGCTGAGACTGGGCTATCGTCTCCTGCCGGAGCTCTCCGCCGGCCTCGAGGCAGGTGCGCTCGGCAATGTCGAGCACGGCAGCGGCCGCGGCGGCGGCTTCCTGCGCTACGAGTGGGCCTGGGGTGAGGCGTCGGCGGCCGGCGGCGTCTCGGGCGACATCGCGCGGCCGACCAACCCCTACGCGACGCTCAACGTGCTGATCCGCTATTGATCAGGGCTTGTCACCCGGATCGAGCCGCTCGTTGCGGAGGCTGCCGACACCCCAGAACAGCGCTAGGCCCAGCAGCGAGCCGGCAACTGCGAGCGTGAACGAGGCGGCGTAGGCGCCGGTCAGGTCGCGCAGCCAGGCCGAGAGCCACGACCCGATCGCCGCCCCGAGCCCGAGCGCGAGCGACATGGCCCCGAATATCGAGCCGACCGCGCCGCCGCGATAGAGCGTTGCGACCATCGTCACGATCACCGGTCCGCGCACGCCCTGCATGATGCCGAAGAATACGACGAAGCCGTAGACCAGCAGCAGCGAGGGAAACCAGGCGACCGCCAGCAGCGACAGCGTGCCGGCGATCGACGAGATATAGGACACCGTCACCGCCTGCACCTTGCCGATCCGGTCGGAGATGAAACCCATGGCAATGATGCCGACCGCCGACAGCGCGCCCGTCATGCCGAACGCCGCGGCCGCAAGGAGCGGATCGAAGCCCTGCTCGACGAGGTAGGCGACGGTCTGCGGCAACACCGAATAGGCGGCGACCGCGGTGCCCAAATAGGCGCCGAACATGCCCCAGAATGCGCTGGTCCTGAGCGCCGATCGCAACGTCCACAGCCCTGCGCCTTCCGCGATCGTGTCGGCCCGCCTGCCGCGCCACTCCTGCGCGCCGGCCGTCATGCGCTCGAGTGGCAGCACGAGCAGCAACGGCAGCAGCGCGAGCACGCTCCAGCCGATGACGAGGTGCGTGGTCCGCCAGCCCTGCGCCTGCAGCAGAAGCTGCGTCAGCGGCGGGATGACCAACATGCCGGCGCCGACCGCCGCATACGGCACCGACATCACCGAGCCGAGCCGGGCGCTGAACCAGCGGCTCAGCAGGCTCGAGGCTGCAACCATGCCGAGGCAGGCCGCGCCGAGCCCGCCGAGGACGCCCGCCGCGACGTAGTAGTGCCAGACGGCCGTGGCCGAGCCCGCAAGCACATAGCCTGCGCCGAGGCATGCGAGCCCCGCGGCGTAGGTCGCGCGCGCGCCGAGCCGGTCGATCAGTTGGCCGGCGAAGGGCGCGGCGACGCCGTGCACGAGCATGTAGATCGAGTAGCTGAGCGTGATCTCGGAGCGGGTCGCGCCGAGCGCCGCCTCGACCGGCAGCAGGAACACCGCGAACGTCTCGGTGACGCCGCGGCCGATCGTGTTCATGGCGAACGTGAGCGCCAGCAGGAGGGCCAGGAAGGCGCGCGAGCCCGCGGGCTCGCTCGTCTCGGAAGTGCCTGCGTTCGTCGGGCTCTTGGCCACGCCGTCATGTCCTGGTGCCGGAACGTGTTGCGGCGGCGCGGTGACGAGGCGTCTCAAGCCGCCTCAGGCACTCCTGAGGTAGATGAAATAGTCGTAACTCGGTGCCTCGGGCGGCAGCGGCTGTGCAACGAGACCCGGGTGCGAAATCTGCGTCGAGGTGACGAAACGACCGCCGGGCCGGGTCAGCGCGTGGGCAACCTGCGGCAGCCAGCCGCGCAGCTTGGCATCGTACTCGGGCCGGCCGTTGCCGAGATCGGCGTGGACGAGCGCGGCATGGGCGCCGTGCTCGCGGGCGTAGGCCGCCCCAGTCTGGCTGATGTCGCCGATGATCAGGTCACCGGGCGGCGGGTGGGAGGCCGGATGCGCGCCGAGGTCGCGGTCGAAGGCCAGAATGCGCCGGCCCGCGATTTTCTCGCGCAGATGATGATAGGTGCGCCCGTTGCCGAGGCCGAGCTCGATGACCGGGCCCGGCAGCGTATCGAGCGTGGCGTTGAGGTCTGCGCACAGGTGGTCGAGCAGGCACTTCTGCATCAACAGGCGGGTGATGAATGTGTCGAGCCGGCTCACGCTTTTTCGGTCTCCTCCAGCACCATGTCCTCGGTCAGCGCGTGCACCGTGATCGGCTCGGCGCGGTCGCGCGCATGCACCTCGTGCTTCTTGGTCATCGCGAGCTTCAGGCCTGCCGCCATTGCGGTATCGGCCGAGACGAGGCAATCGGCGAGCAACTCCTTCGTCGCGCTCTCGAGGCGGCTCGCGATGCTGACGGTCTCGCCCAGCGCGGAGAGGGTGTAGCCCCGCGCGTCGTCGCCGATCCGGCCGATGATCGCATGGCCGGTGTGGACGCCGATGCCGAGGCGGATCGGCTGGGGCAGCGCGGAGCCGAGTTCGGTGGTGAGCGCGCGTGAGGCCTTGAGCATGTCGATCGATGCCTGCATGGCCGCCTTGGCACCGCCGCCGCGTGAGGCGCCGAGCCCGAACACCGCTAGCACGCCGTCGGTCAGCGTCATGCTGATGCGGCCGCCGTGCGCCTCGACGGCCTGGCTCATCTCGGCGATGACGCGGTTGAGCACGACGATAAGATCGGCCGGCAACTGGTTGCGGGCGAGCGAGGTGAAGCCGCGGATGTCGGCGAACACGATCGTCACCTCGCGCTCGACACCCCACTTGTAGGATTCCTCCTCCATCGTCTTCGATGTGGGCTTGACGCCGATCGGCAGCAGCACCTGGACCGCGAGGTCCCTGGTCGGCCAGATCTGGCAGGCGAGCCTGACGCGCGCCGGCGCCGAGATGCGCCTGAGCAGGCGCTGCTCGAGGGGTCCCGGCTCAGGCAGCGCGTCTTGACCACTGATGACGAGCACGCGGCAGGTCGAGCAGCGCGCCCTGCCGCCGCAATGGGAGGGATGCGGGACCTGGTTGGCGCGGCTCATCTCGAGCAAAGTCTGACCGGGTGTCACGCGGATCTCGCCGTGGCCGGTGTAGCGAATGGTGATCTTGTTGCCGATCCGCCGCGCCACCGCCCGGCCGAGCAGAATGACGAGCAGGCTGCCGGCGGCGCCGAGCAGGCCCCAGTCGGCAAGCTGCACGGCACGCCGGAACGCGGCGATCTGCTCGGGCGTCCAGCGGGCCCCGGGCGAGCCGATCTCGAGGGCTTCCCGGCCGCCTGAGATGAAGCCCGCGAGCGCCAGGATCGGGATGAGAAACATCAGCACGCGCAGCGGCTCGCGCACCCGCGGGAACCAGGACTTCGAGCTCAGCACGTAGTTGATGCCGATCGCGCCGTGGAACCATACGACCAGCATCAGCAGCGTCTGTTTCCAGAACAGGCCCGGCCAGAGCTGCGCGAGCTCGTTGTGATAGCTGTCATCGAAGCCGTGGTGGACGGCGAGGAAGCGCGTCGCGACGAAATGATCGACCAGCACTACCGGGATCAGCAGGCCAAGCGCGATCTGCGCCGCCTCCATCCAGGGCATCCGCCAGGTCCGGCGCGAGACGATGCGCTTCAGCGCCAGCACAACGTGCACGCCGGCGGCGGCGTAGAGCAGCGCGGTCCCCGCCGTCGAGCGCCAGAAGCCGCTGCGCCAGGTCTGGAATACCTCCATCCAGGCGACGCCGAAGATGCCGACCGCGTGATTGAGCAGGTGCGTGAGCACGAAAGAGAACAGGATGAGCCCGGCCCAGAGCCGCAAGGGGCGCTCGAGCGCAAGGAAGCCCGTCGCGGGATCGGCAGCCATTCGGTCCGCGTCGGTGCTCATGCGTGAAGGCCGGAAAGTCCCGAAGGTGAGGGCAAGGAGGAGCAGCAAAGGCGCGACGGATGCACTATATCATGACAGCCTCGGTGCGCAGAGATCGCAACGCAGGCGATCAATGACATGTGTGCGATCATTTCGTGAGCGCGGCAAGGCGCTCGTTCATGCGCTCGAGCCGGCGGCCCAGCTCGCGCGCGATCGACAGTGCGATCTGCGGAACCTCAGTCAGGATCTCGATGAAGGCGTTCTTCTCGATCTGCAGTGCCGAGAGATGGCCGGCCGCAACGATCGTTGCCGAATAGGGCCGGCCGGAGAGCACGCCGATCTCGCCGACGACCTCGCCGTGGCTGACCTGGGCGAGCTTGACGCGGCCGTTCGGCGTCTCGCGGAACACGTCCGCGGTGCCCTCGAGGAGCACGTAGACACCGTCGGACCGGTCGCCCTGGCGCAGCAGCAGCTCGCCGTCCTCGAGCGTGACGCGGTGGCTGGCGATGGCCAGGAGCTTGAGCTTCGCGACATCGACGTCACGGAAGATCGGTGTCTGCTTGAGAGCCGTGCAATCGTCCTGGAAAGTCACGGGGTCGAACCTCGCCTACGCTGTGTCAAGCCTATCGAACCGTATCAGACTTGCCGGTTGTCGCAAGCTCGCCGCGTGCCGGCGAAGCGGCCGCCGCGCCGGGCGAATAGGCGAGGCGGACCCCCTCGAACGACAGCGTCCGATCGAAGCCCTGGGCATCGCCCACCTCCGACAGCGTCGCGATCACCGAACGGCCATGCATCTGCTCGCGAATGCGCCGCAACATGTCCGCGGCCTCGGCCGAGCCATAGGTCGACAGCGCGCCATCGATGATGAAGATCTCCGGCTGCTTGACCAGGCAGCGCGCGAGGTTGACGGCGGTGCGCTGCGGGGCAAACAGCATCTTGCCGCCGGGGCCGACGTCGAACTCGAGGCCGAGCCGGTAGATCACCTTCTCGAGGCCGACCTCCTGCAGCACGCTGCGGATCGCCTCCGACACGCGCTGGTCGGCATTGGACTGGCCGAACGAGATGCGTCCGAACAGCAGGTTGTCGCGGATCGGCGCCGCCGGCATGTAGGTGTCGGGATCATAGAACTCGATGTGGGGCTCATAATCACGCGGCAGATAGCGGCGGAAGCTCAGGCGCGTGCGCACCATGCGCTCCTTGAAGTCGGCATCGACGAGGCCGAGGCGGTGGCGCGGCTCGACGTAGCCGAAAGCAAGCGTGATCAACCGGTTGCGACCTGCGTGCGACATGCGCGCGATGGCATCGCGGCCCTTGAGCTGCTCGATGAGTCGCTGGAAGTCTTCGAGCTCGTCGGCGCGGATCAGCGCGTAGCGCTCGAACAGCGGATGACCGGGCGCCAGGTCCTTGAAGATGTCGAGCGTGGTCTCGGCGATCTTGAACCCGATCTCGACCAGCGGCTGGGTCAGGGCCTCGGCCTCCAGGATCATCTTGCAGTAGGGGTCGGTCGCGAGGTTCGCGTCGGCGAGCGGCGGGCCGACCGGCACGCCGAACAGCAGGTTCTCGCCGATCGAGGCGTTGCCGTTGTAGCTCGTCGGATCGAACGGCTCGACGAGGCGGACAAGGCTCTTGTCCTTGAGCTTCTCGCGGATCGCGCGGCGTGCGGCGACGAAGCGCTCGGCGGCGGCCGGGTCGGAGTTCTTTGGCAATGTGCCGAGCAGTCCGAACCTATAGATCTCGTCGGCGAGCCCGGTCGTGCGCAACGAGGCGAGGATCGCCTCGTCGAGCTGGTCGGGGCCGGCGACGCCCGCGGCCGCATAGTCGATCCAGTCGTCGTCGGGCGATGCGACCGGATTGCCGCTGCGCCGCGACTCGATCTGGCGCAAAGCCTCCCGCGTCGACAACTCGCCATTGCGCTCGGCCGGCTGATTGCGCAGCAGCGAGAACGTGACATTGTCGCGCACCGTGCCCGAGAACAGCGTCGGTTCCGTGCCGGCGTAGGCGATGATGCGGCTCGCCAGCTCCTCTGGCATCCTCAGGATGCTCTGCTGGCCGATCCGCGCCGTGCCCTGCACCTCGGTGATCTGGCGGCCGAGCACTTTGGCGACGATGTCGCGGCCGCTACCGCTGGCCCCCAGCAGCGCAATGTGCGCGGGGCGCGGGATCGTCACCGTCGTGGTCTCGAGCAGCGCGCTGCCGCGCCGGTCGAGCACGCGCAGGCTGTCGAGCACGATTGGCGAATTGGCGTGCGGTGCCTTGGCACCGTCCGTCCCCTCGACCGGCTGCGGCATCAGCCGGTCCGGCGAGAACTGGGTGACGATCTGCTGGTACTTGACGAGCACGTCGGCGCGCTCCTGGTCCCAGTCGATCAGTTCCTTGATCGGCGGCGGCAGGTCGCGATAGGCGGCGATCACCGCAACGAGCTGGCCGATGTCGAGCGAGCCCTTGAGCGCGAGATAGCCGCCGACCGAGTAGAAGAAGAACGGCGTGATCTGCGCCAGGAAGTTGTTGAGATACTTGACGGCGAACTTGCGCTTGAACAGGTCAACGCGAATCGAGAACAGCTGGCCGAGCCGCTGGCCGATTTCCGCCTCGTTGTAGGCGGCGGTGCCATGGATGTGCACGGCCGGCGCGCCCTCGACGATCTCACCGACGCGGCCGGCGAGCTTGCGCGAGGCAATCTGGCGCTCGCGCGTCAGCTCGAGCTGCCGCCGGCGCAGGCGCGGGATCACGAACGCCTGCACCAGGATGATGCCGAGCGCGATGCCGCCGAGCCACACGCTTTGCATCAGGATGAACGCAAGGGCGGTCAGCGCCTGCGTGCCGAGGAACGCCGGCTGGATGAACGCATCGCCGACGAAGCCGCCGATCGGCTCGATCTCGTCCTTGATGATGCTCGCAGCCTCCGCCGGCTTCACCGCGCGGATATCCTCCGGCCGGAATTTCAGAAGCGTCGAGAACAGCTCGAACCGCATGCGCCTGAGCATGCGCTCGCCGAGCACGCCCTTGGCGATGTTGATCACGTACTTGAAGGCACCGTTGATGACGACGAGCGTCAGGAACAGAAAGCTCAACGCCAGCAGGTAGGAGACCTGGTCGAGATCGTAACCGCTGGAGATCGGCAGGCGGCCGCCGCCGAGGAAATCGGGCAGCGGGATGCTCCAGTTGAAGAGCTTCGCCGTGGTCTGGCCGCCCTTGAACGCGCGGCCCTGCAGCGCGTCGTTGACGATCGCCTTCGGGATGTCGAGCGCCATCCAGTAGAACGGCAGCGAGACGAGGATGATGCTCAGGATGAGCAGCTGGTCGCGCCGGCTGTGCCTCCAGATGAACCTGAAGAGATTGGAATCCAATGTCGCCACCCCTCGACCGCGCGTCGCCCGAACCCGATCCTGCAGTGTGTCATGTCGCGTGAACAAATCAATGCAGGACCATAGCATTCTTTTCGCAGTTGCGGCAGCCGAATTGCACCGCTGCATTCTGGCCGCTCTGTTGCAACCCGCGCGGTCAAGGTGCACTATCGGCGGCAGGTGAATGTCGCCACGGGAGGCCCCAGTGACCACGCGTCGTGAATTTCTCGGTTGGACCGCGGCTGCGCCGCTGGCATTCGGTCTTCCAGGCCGTGCCTTCGGCCAGGAGATGAAGTTCTTCCGCATCGGCACCGGCGGCGCCGGCGGCACCTACTTCCCGATCGGCGGGCTCCTGGCCAATGCCATTTCCGCGCCGCCCGGCTCGACGCCCTGTGACAAGGGCGGCGCCTGCGGTGTTCCGGGCCTCGTCGCGATCGCCCAGACGACGAATGCCTCGGTCGCCAACTGCACCGGCGTCGAGACCGGCCAGATGGAGTCGGGCCTCGCCGCCGCCGACATCGTGTATCAGGCCGTCAACGGGCTCGGCACCTTCAAGGACAAGAAGTACGGCAAGCTCCGCGTCATCGCCAACCTGTTTCCCGAGCATCTGCATCTCGTGCTGCCGAAGGGCGGCAAGCTCAACGGCATCCCGGACCTCAAGGGCAAGCGCGTCAGCGTATTCCAGGCGGGGTCCGGCACCCAGGTCGCCGTGCTCGAGTACCTGAAGCAGTTCAACATCGAGAAGAAGGACATGCAGACGTCCGAGCTCAATCCGCAGCAGAGCGCGGATCGCATGGCGGACGGCCAGCTCGACGCCTTCTTCATCATCGGCGGCACGCCGCTCGCGGCGATCTCGCAGCTCGCCTCGACCAAGGGCATGGAGATCTACTCGCTGACCGAGGCCGAGATCGCGACCTTCCTCAAGGCGCTGCCCTACTACTACGAGGATCCGATCCCGGCGAACAGCTACGAGGGCCAGAAGTCGGTCATCAAGTCGGTCGCGGTCGGCGCCCAGTGGATCGTGTCGGCGGACGTGCCGGAGAAGCTCGTCTACGACGTGACGACGGCGCTCTGGAATGCGAACACGCGCAGGCTGCTCGACAACGGCCACGCCAAGGCCAAGGAGATCAAGCTCGAGGCGGCGCTGAAGGCCGTGAAGACGCCACTGCATGCGGGCGCCGAGAAGTTCTACAAGGAGAAGGGCGTGCTGAAGTGAGCATGGCCCTCGTCGTGCGCTGAACTCCCGGCCGGCGTGGCTGAGCCCTCGCCGGCCATATTGTTTCCGCCAGGGGGACATCTTGACCACCGCTGCGACCGATGCCGGTCCGATCGACGCTCGCCGCGCCAAGGAGATCGAGGAGCAGTTCGAGAGCGAGCGGCGCATGCGGCCCGTGGCGCCGCGCTTGGGCGGCCTCGTCTTCGTCTTCCTGATCCTGTTCGCGATCTACCACTACATCACGGCGGGCTTCGGCATCCCTGTCGATCACTGGCACATGGGCATCCATCTCTCGGGCGTGCTCCTGATGATCTTCCTGCTCTACCCCGCGCGGCGCGGACGGATCGACGCGGCTGCAGCGACGACACCGCTCCACGCCTGGGGCGTGCCGCTCTGGGACTGGGCCGCCGGCGTTCTCGGCATCATCGCCGCGCTCTGGATCGGCGCCTCGTGGGAGGGGCTGGATCTCGGCGGCGGCGTCAGGATCGTGCAGCAGGCGCTGCGCCAGGGCGCCCCGGCCGACATCGACGTCGTGCTCGGCACGATCCTGACCGTGCTCGTGCTCGAGGCGACGCGGCGGACGGTCGGCTGGGTGCTGCCGATCATCATCATCTGCTTCATCCTGTTCGCCCTCTACGGGCCGCACATGCCGTTCCAGATCCTCAAGCATCCGGGCGTCACCTGGCGCCAGTTCGTCAACAACATCTACTTTCCTGCCGAGGGCATCTTCGGCATCGCGCTGTGGATCGCCTCGACGGTCGTGTTCCATTTCGTGCTGTTCGGGGCGGTCGCGCAGAAAATGGGGCTCGGCCAGCTTTTCGTCGACGTGTCGACCATCGTCGCCGGCCGCTTCATGGGCGGCCCGGCGAAGGTTTCGGTGATTTCCTCCGCGCTCTTCGGCACGATCTCCGGCTCGGCGGTCGCCAACGTCGTCTCGACCGGCTCGCTGACCATCCCGAACATGAAGCGGCTCGGCTACAAGCCGCATTTCGCCGGCGCGGTCGAGGCCGCTGCCAGCGCCGGCGGCCAGGTGACGCCGCCAATCATGGGCGCGGCCGCCTTCATCATGGCCGAGTATCTGAAGATGCCCTACAGCCAGATCGCACTCGCCGCGATATTTCCCGCGGCGATGCACTATCTCGGCGTTCTCGTCATCGTGCATTTCGAGGCCAAGCGTCTCGGGCTGCGGGGCCACACGAAAGAAGAGATCCCGAAGCTCGCCCCGGTTCTCGCGCGGGGCTGGCCCGCGATCCTGCCGCTCGCCGTGCTGCTCTACGTGCTGTTCTCGGGCTTTACGCCCTACATGGCGGCGTTCTGGGGCATCACAACGGCCATCGTCGTCGGCCTCGTCAATCCGATGCGTCGCGTCTCCTGGCGGGAGTTCCTGGAAGCCTTCTACGAAGGCGGGCGGGGAGCACTGGCGGTCGGGGCCATCTGCGCGGCCGTCGGCATCGTCATCGGTGTCATCTCGCTCACCGGTCTCGCCTTCCGCCTCGGCTTCATGGTGACGGGCGCCGCGCAGGATCTCGGCCAGATCCTGCATGCCGGACTGAGCATCGTCACCTGGGAGCTGCTGACGCTCAAGGACATCACGCTCTTCCTGTCGATGGTGTTCATCGGCGTCGCCTGCATCCTGATGGGCGCGGGCGTGCCGACGACGGCGCTCTACATCATGCTCGTCACCGTCGCGCAGCCGGCGTTCTCCAACCTCGGCGTGCCACCGCTCGCGACGCACATGTTCGTGCTCTTCTACGGCATCATCTCGGAGGTGACGCCGCCGGTTTGCACCTCGGCCTACGCTGGCGCCGCGATCGCCAATGCGAACCCGTGGAGGACGGGCTTCACCGCCTTCAAGCTCTCCAATGCCAAGATCATGGTGCCGTTCGTCTTCTGCTACTCGCCCGTGATGCTGCTGGTGCTGCCGGGCTGGAACTGGCCGGAGTTCATCGAGACGACGGCCACCTGCGCGTTCGGCACGTTCATGCTCGGCATCGCCTTCGTCGGCTACGGCTGGGCGCCGATGCCGATGGCCTTGCGCATCATGCTCGGCCTCGGCGGCGTGCTGATGGCGATGCCCTCGCGCAAGGCCGAGCTTGCGGGCCTCGCGCTCGCCGTGCTGCCGGCGCTGCAGCAGCTCGCGGCCCATCGCTCGAGCAGAAATCTTCAGACCCGGCCGACGGAGCCCTGATCGGGCCGGGGGCACGCGGCGTAGGGCGAGCGGTCGCGGGCCTGGTGAAGGCCGTGCGACTTGGCGCCGACGAGGTGGCCGTCGCGCACGACCACCTTGCCGCGTACGATGGTCGTGACGGGCCAGCCGGTCACCTCGAGCCCCTCGTAGGGCGTGTAGTCGGCGCCGTGATGGAGGTCTTTGGCGCGGATCGTCGCGCGGCGCCCGGGATCCCAGATCGCGATGTCGGCGTCGGCGCCGATGGCGATCGTGCCTTTGCGCGGATGCAGTCCGTACATCCGCGCGTGGTTGGTCGACGACAGCGCGACGAACTCGTTGAGCGAGATGCGGCCCTTGCCGACGCCCTCCGAGAACAGGATCGGCAGCCGCGTCTCGACGCCAGGAATGCCGTTCGGCACCCAGCGGAAGCTCGTGCGGCCTTTCGGCGTCAGCTTGCCCTGCGGATCATCGTAGCGGAACGGGCAGTGATCGGATGAGAAGACCTGGAACACGCCGGTCTGCAGCCCGTTCCAGCAGGCCTTCTGGCTCGCGTGGTCGCGCGGCGGCGGCGAGCAGACGTACTTGGCGCCCTCCATGTTGAGGCCTTCGAGATCCTTCTCGGTGAGCACGAGGTACTGCGGGCAGGTCTCGCCGTAGACCTTGAGCCCGCGCGACTGCGCCCAGCGGATCTGCTCCATCGCCTCGCCGTTCGAGACGTGCACGATCATGACCGGAACATCGATGAGCTCGGCCAGGCTGATCGCCCGATGCGTCGCCTCGCGCTCGACCGGGATCGGCCGCGAGGTCGCATGAAACCTGGGCGCGGTCTTGCCGGCCCGCTCGAGCTGCTCGGTGAGAAAGCGGATCGCGTCGTAGTTCTCGGCGTGCACCATGACGAGCGATCCGGTCTCGCGCGCGGTCGAGAACACCTGCAGAAGCTGCATGTCGGTCAGCGCCAGGTCCTGGTAGGTCATGAAGACCTTGAACGAGGTGTAGCCATCATCGACGAGCGCCGGCAGCTCCTGGCCGAGCAGCGTCGGGGAGGGGTCGCTGATGACGAGGTGGAAGGAGACGTCGGTGTAGCAGTTGCCGTCGGCGAGCGCGTGGTAGTCCTTCACCGCCTGGCGCAGGCTCTCGCCTTTCGGCTGCATGCAGAACGGCATGACGAGCGTATTGCCGCCGAATGCCGCCGAGCGCGTGCCGCTCTCGAAGTCGTCGGCCATCACGATGCCGGGCCCGGACCGCTGCGCGAGGTGCACGTGGCTGTCGATGCCGCCGGGCAGGACGAGGCGGCCGCTCGCGTCGATCGTCTCGCCGCTGCCGCCGAGCCGGGTTCCGAGCTCCACGATGCGGCCGTCGCGGACGCCGATGTCGGCTTCGAACGTATCTGACGCGGTCGCGACCCGGCCGCCGCGGATCACGAGATCGAAAGTGTCTGCCATCTCAATCCTCGAGCCAGGTTTGGGTTGCGGAGGTTGCCTGCGCGCGTGATTCCGAGACGATGTGCGTGCCGGTCCGGCCTTCGAGCGCCGGCATTGCCTCTTCGAGCGAGGCGATGATGACATGCTCGCCGCCGCCGTCCAGGAATCGCAGCGCCGCGTCGATCTTCGGACCCATGCTGCCGGGCGGGAACTGGCCTTCGGCGTGATACCGCTTCAACTCGCGCAAGGTGACGCGGTCGAGGAACCTCTGCGTCGGCTTGCCGAAGTCGATGGCGACCTTGGGCACCGCTGTCAGGATGAGCAGGGTCTCGATGCCGAGCACATTGGCGATCTTGGCCGATGTCATGTCCTTGTCGATCACCGCTTCGATGCCGTGGCGAACGCCCTTCGGGCCGCGCACGACCGGAATGCCGCCGCCGCCGCCCGCGATGACGATGGTGCCGCGCCGCGCCAGCACCTGCACCAGTGAGATGTCGACGATGTGCTTGGGTTTCGGCGAGGCGACGACGTGGCGCCAGCCGCGATCGCCGTCCGGCTTCATGCGCCAGCCGAGCTCGGCCTCGAGGCTCCTGGCCTGCTCGGCGGTAAAGAACGGCCCGATGAACTTGGTCGGCTCGCGGAACGCGGTGTCGTCCGGATCGACCTCGACCTGCGTCAGCAGGCAGGCGACATGGCGGGCGCTGTCGGCCTCGCGGAGTGCGTTCTCCAGCGCCTGCATCAGCAGGTAGGCGATGCCGCCCTGGCTGTGGGCGACGCAGATGTCGAGCGTCATCGGCGGAATGCGGTCGCGCGTCAGGGCCTGGCGCATCAGGATCTTGCCGACGACGGGGCCGTTGCCGTGGGTTACGATCAGCTCGTTGTCGGCGAGCGCGAGCGGCAGGAGCGCGCGGGCGGTCCGCTCGGCGACGACCCTCTGCTCGCCACTCGTGCCGGAGATGCTTTCCGGATGCGTCGCGTTGCCGCCGATGGCGACGACGATGCGGCTCGGGAGTGACTTTCTCGACATGCGGCCGCTCCCTATCTCGCTGAGATCGCGCTGAGCGCGAGCGCTGTCGCGTCCGCGTTCGAAGGCGCGACTGTGACGCCCACGGCCTCGAGGCGGCGCACCTGCTCGGCACGTCCCTGCGGGTCGGCATCGGTGCCGGTGACGGAGGCAATGATCGCCGGGCCGCCCGACGGTCGGCCTGCGAGCCGGGCTGCGAGATGCCCGGCCGGGTCCATGTGGCCGCCCCAGCCGAGCACGCAGTCGAGGAGCACGACGCCCACAGCAGGGTCCGCCAGAGCCGCGGCAAGGGGGGCATCACGCACCGCCGGCTCGATCATCGGGTGCGGGCGCCCGCGCGTGAACTCGTCGTCGCCGAGATCGATGCAGGAATGTCCCGAGGCGAGCGTCCGGAGCGGCGATGCTCCCGGCACCGGCGTGTTCGACATCACGGCGAGCCCCGCGCCGCGCAGCACGATCTGCGATTCGGCGCACAGCGTCCCGCCGGCGAAGAGGCCGCGGATCAGCCGGCCGCGAGCAGGCGCGGGCGCCCGCGCAGCGGGCGTTCCCGCGATCGCCCTGCCCGTGGCGCGCTCTGCGGCTGCTTTCAAGGTCGCCGCGAAGCGTACGTTGGCCGGCATCGCCAGCGCCTCCCCGCCGATGAAGCACACCGTCGCCGGCTTCGCGCTCCGTCCGATCCGGTCGAGCACGGCGCGGGCGACGCTAGCGGCCGGTGGCTTGGAGATGAGCACGATGTGGCGCGTCGCCGGGTCCGCTTCCAGGAGGTCGATGGCCATCAGCGTGGTGATCGCGCCGACCTCGGCCTTGAGATCGCGGCCGCCCGTGCCGATCGCGTGCGAGACGCCGCAGCCGGATCGTGCGATGAGGCACGAGACCTCCTGGATGCCGGTGCCGGATGCGCCGATGATGCCGATATCCCCGCGCGGCACGACGTTGGCGAAAGCGAGCGGCGCGCCATTGATGATCGCCGTGCCGCAGTCGGGTCCCATCACGAGCAGGCCGGGCTCGCGGGCCTCCTGCTTCAGCGCGACCTCTTCGGCGAGCGGCACGTTGTCGGAGAAGATCATCACGTGAAGGCCGCGGCTCAGCGCCTTGCGCGCTTCGGGCGCCGCGAAATCGCCCGGCACCGAGATCAGCGCGAGGTTGGCGTCCGGCAGCTCCTTCAATGCGGCCTGCAGCGTGCGCGGCCGCCAGGCAGCAGCCGGACCGGAGCTGCGCTTCGGCTGGTCGATGAGGCGCTTGGCTTCGGCGACTGCGGTGGCTGTGGCCGCCTCGTCGGCCGCGCGTACGGCGATGATGAGGTCGCCCGGCAGTGCGGCCTCGCCCTCGGGTCCAAGCAGATGCGCCTCGCGCAGGATCTGCTTGTTCGGCTCGGTCCCGATCATCACTCCGGCGTCCGCCACACCGTCGCGCTCGGCGAGGGTGCGCGAGATGCGCATCAGCGCAACCGAGTCGAGATAGGTGCCGGGCCGCACCTCGTTGCGCAGGACCGTCATGCGACCCCCATCCTGGCGGCGAATGCGACGAGTGCATCGTCGAAGCACCTGAGCGGGGCCTTCACGACGCCCGCGCCGACCTGGCCGATGCCGGGCTTCCTGTGCGCGATGCCGGTGTTGATCGTCGGCGCGAGACCGGTCTCCACGACGAGGCGGATGTCGATCCCGGTCGGCACGCCCGCGAAGTCCATGGCCGGGATGGTCCACTCGGGATTGGGGCCGAGCGTGATCTCCGCCATCGTCCGGGTGAATACCGCGGCCTCCGACGCCTGCCCGGCGCCGATGAAGCCCACCACCGCGGGCGCCGCGCCCATCGCGAACCCGCCGAGACCGATCGTCTCGACGATCGCGCTGTCGCCCATGTCGGGGTTGGCATCGGCGGCGGTGTAGCCGGGGAAGTAGAGGCCGACCGGCATCTCGACCGGCGCGGTGAACCACTGATCGCCGGTGCCCGAGACCCGAATGCCGAAGTCGGTGCCGTTGCGGCACATGGCGGTGACCATCGTCGACCCCTCGATGCCGAGCGCGGGGTCGGTCATCGCCTTGCCCATCGCCATGGCGACGTTGAGGAAGAACTGGTCGTTGCGGCCGATGAAGCCGAGGCACTCGGCGAGGTCGCCGCCCTTCGTGCTCGTCCGTGCGAGCGCCGGCGCGAGAATGCGCAGCAGCAGTGAGGAGCACGCGACATTGCGCTGGTGCATCTCGTCGCCCATGCCGAGGCCGCGCGCTATCAGCGGTTTCAGCGGAATGCCGCCGATCTCGCGCAAGGTGCGGCCGAGCGCGGGGCCAAGCACGTCGCGCAGCCAGGCGAGACGGCCGAGCACCTCGGCGTCGTTGCCGCCAAAGCGCATGACCTTGCCGAGGCCCTCGTTGATTGCGCAATAGGCACGGTTGCCGAACGCGCGGTTCTCGACGACGAGCAGCGGCTGGCTCCGCGTGGTCATGCCGGTCATCGGTCCGACCGCGCTGAAGTGGTGGTTCGGCTCGAGCTCGAGCTTACCGGCGGCGGCCAGGGCATCGGCGTCGCCGAGGTCCTTCGCCCAGCCTTCGAAAACCGCAATGCCCTGGACCGCGCCGCGCATCGGGCCGCACATGCGCTCCCAGCCTATCGGGGGGCCGGCGTGCAGGATGCGGCGGCCCTGGCCGAGCGCGGGAATGACGGTCGCGGCCGGCACGCAATCGACCAGCACCGGGTCGGCGGCGAGCACGCGGCGGAGCGCCTCCGCGTTCGCGCTCGCGATCTGCTGACCCACGTTCCGTTTCATCTGTTCCCCGATGCCTTCAGCGTCTGCGCCCAGGCTCGCGTTGTTCAGCCGCCGAGCTTCGCGAGCAGGGCGGCGAGCCTGGTGTCGCCGCGTGCTGGCGGCGCCCAGTCGACGTGCACCGCGGTGACGCGCTGTGCCGCAAGCTCGGTCGCGAACCGCTCGAGGCCAATGTTGATGACCTTGGGCGGAGCGGCGATCAGCGTTCGTGTCGGGACGGTCTTGTCGGTCATGACTTGCTCGCTTTCGCATAGTAGGCAAGTGCTGCATCGCCCCCTGCACCCGCCTTTGCCGCAAAGCCATTGCGGCGCAGCACCGCCTCGAGGGACACGAGGCAGCGCAGGATGTTCTGCCGGCGGCAGACATAGCCCATGGTCCCGATGCGCCAGATCTTGCCGGCGAGCGGCCCGAACGAGGTGCCGATCTCGATGCCGAAATCGGCGAGCAGCTCGGCGCGCACGCGCTCGCTGTCCTTGATCTCCTTCGGAATGACGACGCCGGTTACATTCGCCATGCGGTGTTGCGGGTTGCCGTAGAGCGCGAGGCCCATCGCCTCGAGCCCCGCGCGCAGCGCGCCGGACGCCAGCCGGTGGCGCGCAATGCCGGCGTCGAGCCCCTCCTCGAGGACGACGCGGGCGCACTCGCGCGCGGCATAGAGCATGCTTGCGGCCTCGGTGTGATGGTTGAGGCGGCGTGGCGACCAGTAGTCCATCAGCATGGCGAGGTCGAAGTAGTTCGACTGGATGACCGGTCCGTTGCCCTCGACGATGTCCGGCGCCTTGAGTCCCTGCTCGACGTGCTTGCGGTGGTTGACGAGCGAGGCGACACGCGCGTTGAACGAGATCGGCGCGATGCCGGGTGGCCCCGAGAGGCACTTCTGCAGGCCGGCCGATGCGCAGTCGATCTGCCAGGCGTCCATCTCGAACGGGTTGCCGGCGAGCGAGGCCGTGCAGTCGGCATAGAGGAGCACGTCGTGCTTGCGGCAGATCGGGCCGATCGCCGCGAGCGGCTGCAGCATCGTCGTCGAGGTGTCGCCCTGGCAGATCGCGAGGAGCTTCGGCCGGTGCTCGACGATCGCGGCCTCGATCTCCGCGGGCGAGAACACCTCGCCCCAGGCGGCCTCGATGGTCGCGACCTCGCCGCGGGCACGCCGCGCGATCTCGACCATCAAGTGGCCGAAGCGGCCGAAAATAGCGACCAGCACCTTGTCGCCCGGTGCGATGATCGAGTGCATGCACGCCTCGATGCCGGCGCGCGCGGTGCCGTCGATCATCAGCGTCCACTGATTGGCGGTGCCGAACACCTGCCGATAGAGCGCCATCACCTGGTTCATGTAGCCGGTGAACTGCGGGTCGAACTGGCCCTGGATCGGCACCGACATGGCGCGAAGCACGCGCGGATAGAGGTCGACGGGGCCGGGGCCCATCAGCAGCCGGGGCTCGGGCTCGAGCTCATCGAAGAGCTCGGCCATCCTAGTCGTCTGATGCATTGCCGATCGGTCCTGCTGGCTTCCACTCGACACGTTGGCCGCTCATTTTGCCTCGCCGCCCAACCGTGCTTGTGCCTTCGCCGGTCGGGCGCCCCTGCCGAGCAACGCCTCCTGCAGATCGATGCTCGGCGCGCGGGCATCGAGCAGCACGCCCTGCTCGACGTTGCGGAGATGGTCGAGCATCTCGCCGACCGCCGCGTCCACGTCGCCGCCGGCGATCGCCTCGATGATGTGCGTGTGCTCGTCGCAGGAATGCCGGGCCGCGTGCGTGGTCTGATACACGAGCAGGATCAGCGACGACCGCGTAACGATCGTAAAAAGCAGTCCCTCGAGCACCTTGTTGCCGAGGCAGCGCGCGATCTCGACGTGGAAATCGGCGAGGAGGCGCGTCCGCGCCGCGACGTCGCCGCGCCGGATCGCCGCCTGCTCCTCGCGCACGTGGGCGCGCAACCGGCGCAGGTGAAGAGGGCGCGCGATCGGCACGAGCGCGCGCATGATCTCGGTCTCGAGCATGCGCCTGACCGCAAAAAGCTGCTGCGCCTCGGCAATCGACGGCGTCGACACATAGGCCCCGCTGCCCGGCTTCAAGACCACCAGCCCGTCCCGGCCGAGCTGGATCAAGGCCTCGCGGACGATGGTGCGTGAGACGCCGAACATCTCGGCAATGGAGCGCTCGATGAGCTTTGCGCCCGGCTGCAGGCGGTGCTCGGAGATTGCGCGACTGATCGAGAAGGCGATGTCGGCGGCGCTGGTCCGCGCGCGGGGCGCCCGGCCGCCCGAGCGGGTCGGCAGCGGGGCGGTCTCGATCGTGCGGCGATCGGCCATGAGCTTGTCCATCGCACCAATCGGTAGCCGAAGTGCATACCAAGCACAATACCAAGCGCAAGGTTTGTCTGGTCGGCCGAAGCGCGTGGCCGCAACTCTGACGACGTTAGCCGGACCGCAGCGGGCCTGAAGCGGCGCTGCCTATTGGGCACGATGCTCTGTTATCAGGCAGCGCACGCGGCGCGTTCAGCAGTCTGTGCTGCCACCGTCGTTGCTTGCGGCGGCAGATCAAACGTGTTTGATTTGGCATACCAAACGAGGTCGACGGCGCAGCCCGCGGCGGTGCGCCACGCGCCGACCGCTCGCAGGCCCAACACCAACAGGGAAAAGCACCATGGCGACATCATCAACGCTCCGCAGCCTCGGCCTCGGCGCGCTCGGCGCCGTCTTGCTGACCGCTACGTTGCTTTCGACGCCGGCGATGGCGCAGGAGAAGACGCTGCGGATTGCGATGACCGCGGCCGACATCCCGAAGACGACCGGCCAGCCCGACCAGGGTTTCGAGGGCAACCGGTTCACCGGCATTCCGCTGTTCGACAGCCTGACGCAGTGGGACCTCTCCTCCGCCGACAAGCCGAGCGTGCTGATCGCCGGCCTCGCCACCGAATGGAAAGTCGGCGACGCCGACAAGACCAAGTGGACGTTCAAGCTGCGCCCCGGCGTCAAGTTCCATGACGGCTCGGCGCTCACCGCCGACGCCATCGTCTGGAACGTGCGGAAGGTGCTCGACAAGGAGGCGGCCCACTTCGCGCCCGACCAGATCGGCGTGACCGTGTCGCGCATGCCCAACCTCGTCTCGGCGAAGAAGATCGACGACCTTACCGTCGAGCTGACGACGAAGGAGCCGGACAGCTTCCTGCCCCTCAACCTGACGAACCTGTTCATCGCCTCGCCCGCCCACTGGCAGAAGAAGCACGACGCGCTCGCCTCCGTCGCCGACAAGGCCGAGCGGGCGAAGCAGGCCTGGGCCGCCTTCGCCGCTGACGCGTCGGGCTCGGGTCCGTTCAAAATGGCGAAGTTCTCTGCCCGCGAGCGCGTCGAGTATGTCGCCAACAAGGACTACTGGGACGCCCGGCGCAAGCCGAAGGTCGACCGCGTCGTGCTGCTGCCCATGCCCGAGGCGAACGCGCGCACGGCCGCGCTGCTCTCCGGCCAGGTCGACTGGATCGAGAACCCGGCGCCCGATGCGATCAAGAGCATCAAGGACAAGGGATTCGCGATCACCGCCAATGCCCAGCCGCACGTGTGGCCCTGGCAGTTCTCATTCGTCGAAGGCTCGCCTTGGCTCGACAAGCGCGTGCGCCACGCGGCCAACCTCTGCGTCAACCGCGATGAGTTGAAGCTGTTGCTGAGCGGCATGATGGAGGTGCCGAAGGGCACGGTGCCGCCGGGTCATCCCTGGTGGGGCAACCCGAAGTTCGAGATCAAGTACGATCTCGCCGCCGCCAAGAAGCTGATGACGGACGCCGGCTACGGCCCCGCGAAGCGGCTGAAGGTGAAGACCATCACGTCGGCATCGGGCTCCGGCCAGATGCAGCCGGTCGCCATGAACGAGTTCCTCCAGCAGGCGCTGAAGGAGTGCTTCTTCGACGTCGAGCTCGATGTCGTCGAGTGGAACGCGCTCTTCACCAACTGGCGCGCGGGCGCGAAGGACCCGACCTCGCGTGGCGCGCACGCGACCAACGTGACATTCGCCGCCATGGACCCGTTCTTCGCGATGGTGCGCTTCACCTCGACCAAGACGTTCCCGCCGGTCTCCAACAACTGGGGCCACTTCGGCAACGCCGAGTTCGACGAGCTGATCGCCAAGGCCCGCACGGCATTCGCCGACAAGGACCGCGACGAGGCGCTTGCGCGGCTGCACGCGCGCATCGTCGAGGAGGCGCCGTTCCTGTGGGTCGCCCATGACGTCGGCCCGCGGGCGATGAGCACGAAGGTCAAGGGCTTCGTCCAGCCGAAGAGCTGGTTCGTCGACCTGGCGCCGGTGAGCATGGAGTAGGCGGGCCCAGGGTGCCGATACGTCGATCGCTGTGACGCCGGGCGCGCAGTCGCCCGGCGTTTTCACATGCGCGGCGCGGCGTGGAACTGGTGTGCGGGAAGCTCGGCAACGCGCGGCTAAGACGCCTTCTCCAACGCCTCGAGCTCGTCGATGAGCCCCTCGATGACGGCGAGGCCCTTGCTCCAGAACTCCGGGCGCGCGGCATCGAGGCCGAAGGGGCTGAGCAGCTCGGAGTGATGCTTGCTGCCGCCGGCGCGCAGGAGCTCGAAGTATTTCTGCACGAAACCCGGGTGGCTCTCCTGGTAGAGGCCGTAGAGCGAGTTCACCAGGCAATCGCCGAACGCGTAGGCGTAGACGTAGAACGGCGCGTGGATGAAGTGGCCGATATAGGTCCAGAACACCTCGTAGCCGGGCTTCAGCTCGATCGCATCGCCGAGGCTCTCGCCCTGTACGCTCATCCAGAGCGCATTGAGCGCCTCGCTCGTCAGCTCGCCCTCGCGCCGCGCCTCGTGCACCTTGCGCTCGAACTCATAGAACGCGATCTGTCGGATGACCGTGTTGATCATGTCCTCGACCTTGCCGGCGAGCAGCGCCTTGCGCTCCTTGGCGTCGCGGGTCTCGGCGAGCAATTTGCGGAAGGTCAGCATCTCGCCGAACACCGACGCCGTTTCCGCGAGCGTGAGCGGCGTCGGCGCCATCAGCGGGCCCTGCGCGGCGGCCAGCACCTGGTGGACGCCGTGGCCGAGCTCGTGGGCAAGCGTCATCACGTCGCGCGGCTTGCCCATGTAGTTGAGCAGCACGTAGGGGTGACAGGAGGGAACGGTCGAAGCGGAGAATGCGCCCGGCGACTTGCCGGGCCTCACCGGCGCGTCGATCCAGCAGCGGTCGAAGAACCGCTGCGCGATCTCCGACATCTCCGGCGTGAACCCGGCGTATGCCGAGAGCACGATGTCCCGCGCCTCTCCCCATGGGATCGCGCGCTCCGGCTTGTCGGGCAGCGGCGCGTTGCGGTCCCAGTGCGCGAGCCGCTCCTTGCCGAGCCAGCGCGCCTTCATGCGGTAGTAGCGGTGGGAGGTGCGCGGGTAGCTGTCGCGGACGGCGCGGACCAGTGCTTCGACCACCGGCGCCTCGACCCGGTTGGCAAGGTGGCGGCTCGCGGCGACATCGTCGAATCCGCGCCATTGATCCGAGATCGCTTTGTCCTTGGCGAGCGTGTTGGTGATCAGCGTGAACAGGCGCGCGTTGTCCTTGAACACGGCCGCGAGCGCCTCGGCGCCGGCCTTGCGGCGGGCCTCGTCCGCGCTCATCAGGCAGTTGAGGGTCGGCTCGAGGGAGAGCGGCTCCGGCTCGCCGGCGACGGGAAAGCGCAGCGCCGTCTGCGTCTCGTTGAAGAGGCGGTTCCAGGCGCCGGCCGCCGTCTGGCTCTTCTCATGAAAGAGCAGCTCGAGTTTCTCCTCGAGCTGGTAGGGCTTTTCCTTGCGCAGGTCCGCGAGCCAGGGACGGAAGCGCGCGAGGTTCTTGTTCTCCAGTGCCGCGGCGAGCACCGCGTCGTCGATCTTGTTGAGCTCGAGCTCGAAGAAGATGAGGTCGGAGGAGATGCGGGTCAGCGCCTCGTTGGTGTCGCCCATGAACTTTGCGCGCACGGGGTCGGCGCGATTGCCGGCATAGAGCAGGCCGGCGTAGGAGCCGAGCCGGCCCATGAGGTCGGAAAGCGCCTCATAGGTGCTGATCGCCTCGGCGAGCTTGGCGCCGTCGGCGGCGAGCGCGACGAGCTTTCCCTGGCAGGCCTCCTTGAGCTGCCTGGCGTCGGTTTCGGCCCGGACGAAGTCGCGCTTGAACGCCTCCGACGCCATGCCGGGATAGAGATCGTCGAGGTTCCATTCCGGCAGCGCGCCGAGGTCGCCGCCCTGGGTGGCGGCGGATGTCGACGCGGTCGGGGCAATGGCGGCGGCAGTGCGCGGCGCGCGGTGCGGCATGGCGAAAGCGTCCCTCTTGATCTTCGGCGCGCGACTGTGAGGTCAATGCCGGTGCGACGCAAGGGACGAATGGCGCGCCACCGCCCACCTCCTCGTCGCTGGCAGCGACCGAGGACGACGGGAATGGCTGCACGCCGCGTATGAAGGTCAGACCATCTTGCCGAGGATCTTGGTCATCTCGCTGAACGAGAACGCCCTGAGCGTCTGCGAGCGCACGTTGCCGCGGGATGCGACGCTGAGCGCGAGCGCGGTCGCCGCCTCGTCGTCGGGCCCCTCGCAGATCGCGACGATGTCGTGCGGGCCGAGCGTCCAGTAGATGTCCTTGACCGTCACTCCGGACTTGCGGGCCATGTCCTTGAAGGCCTCCGCGCGGCCGATGGTTTCCTTGATCTGCTTGATGCCTTGATCAGTGAAGCTCGCGAGAACAATGAAGTGGGCCATGGCTGTACTCCTGACTGGCCGCCCCGTCTGGCCGTGTTTTCTTCGGATCGTAGGGCGGTCGGGCCGCGATGGGAAATCAACTCTTGGGTCGCGCGATGGCCAGTGCGCCGCGGGGGCGACGGCGCGGCCGCGCAATGATGCGAGTCAGTTCGGCCGGATCGCGGTCTGCGGCAGCGTTGCGCCCTTGATCGGGCGCGGTAGGCGCCCGAGCAGTCGCGGATCGTCGAGCAGCAGCCCGGCGATCGCCTCGCCGACGAGGCGGTTGGCATGCACATTCCAGTGCCAGTCGAAGGTGAACTCGAGGCGCTCGCGGCGGCGCGCGTAGTCTTCGGCGAAGGTCGCCTGGAGATCGAGGAAAGCAAGGTCGAGCTCAGCGGTCACCTCACGCGCGATGCGGTTGAGACGGCCGACCTCGTAGTGTTGCGGATCGCGGCCCTCGTAGATCGCCTCCCGCACGCCGTCCATGGCGAACGCCAGCCTGATGCCCTCGCGTGCGGCGAGCGCCTTCATCTCGGCGAGCACGTAGCGGGCGAAGGTGCGGTTCTTGGCGTGGTCGTTGATCTTGCGGATGTCGACCGCGGAGGAGATGTGCTCCTCCGACCATTCCTCGTCGCCGCCCCAGAACAGTCGGCTCGTCCAGCTCTTCATGTGAAGGTAGAGGTTGGTCTTGTAATAGAGGTAGCGGAACGTGCGGTAGCGGCGGAGCGCGTCAGCCGTGCCGGGCTTGAAATCGGAGGGCAGGATCTCGACGACGCCGCCGTTGGCGCCGGTCGTGAGCTTCAGGAAGCTCGAGGCCGTGCGCGTGCGCAGCTCGCGGTAGGACTCGTCGAAGTCGTTGTGGATCAGCGGCACGACGACGATGTCGGGCTTGAAGGCGACGACCTCGCGGCGCAGCACATGCAGGTACTGGCTGAGCGGTGCGCCGTCCATGCCGAAGCGGAACACCTCGGCGTCGATGCCGGCGCGGGCGAGCACACGCTCCATCACCTCGGGAAAGCCCTGCTCGACATCGATGAAGGCGCCGTGCACGTAGCTGTCGCCGATCACCGCGATGCGCAACCTGCCAGGCGTGCGCTCGCGCGGGTAGACGGGCTTGGTCGAGTTCCAGCCGTCGGCATTGATGGTGATGCGGCTGCTCGAGCCGTCCGGATGGCGGAAGGTGGCGCTCGTGCCGGGCTGATAGCGCACGACACTGTTGATCGTGACGTTCCCGATGAGGTCGTCGGGGACGAGCAGGAAGCGGAACACCACGTGCTCGAGCAGGATGACGGTCGCGGAGAGGGCCGCGGCCAGCAGCAGCAGGTTGCCGAGCCAGTGGGTCATTCGGGCGCGCATGCCTGTGCGCTCCTTTCGGGTGCGGCCAGGCCGGCGCCTCGTGCCGGCTTGACCCCGGGGTCCGCTATGAACCCCGCTCCGGCGTTAAGGAGAGCAAGGTGCGTGCCATCGGGCCGCGCCGCTGCAGGATTCGAGGATCACAGATCCGTCAGGCCTCGGACCGGATCGACGCACGGGATGCCGCCCGGCTCCCCGGGAGAGCCGCCCGTTGGGGGAAACCGCAAAGGCTCAATGGTCGCGCGGCCCGTAGCCCCTGCCAATTCCCGCTCGCGGGCGGGGGAGGGCAGGTTGCGGGCGGCGACGGTAGAGTTCGAGCAAGGCTACCGCGTGTTTCCCCCTCGAATGGAAAGACCCTAGGAGCCTGATCGTTCGAGGTGGAAGCGTCCTGCTTCCACCGAGAGCGTGAATCAGACTCTCAAACAAAGACTCAGAGCGCGGCCGTCCTCCAGAACTGATTCCATCAAAGTCGGACGCGCTCTAGAACGGGATCTCGTCGTCGTGCGGCTTGTCGATCGCCTTGCCGCCCTTGGCCGCGCGCTTGGGCTCGCCGTAGCCGCCATCGCCCGAGCCGTACTCGGCCTGCCCGCCCTCCTGCATGCCGGCGCCGGCTCCGGCACCGGCGGCACCACGGCTTTCGAGCATCGTCAACTGGCCGCTGAAGCCCTGCAGCACGACCTCGGTCGAATACTTCTCCTGGCCCGACTGGTCCTGCCATTTACGGGTCTGGAGCTGGCCCTCGACATAAACCTTCATGCCCTTCTTCAGGTATTGCTCGGCGATCTTGCACAGGTTCTCGTTGAAGATGACGACGCGGTGCCACTCCGTCTTGTCCTTGCGCTCGCCGGTCGCCTTGTCGCGCCAGCTCTCGCTGGTCGCGAGAGAGAGATTGGCAATCGGGCGGCCGTCCTGCGTCCGCCGGATCTCGGGGTCCTTGCCGAGGTTGCCGACCAGGATGACCTTGTTGACCGAGCCTGCCATGATCCGTGCCCTTCCTTGGTGCCAGAGCCGCGAGCGGACCGATTGCACGCCCGCCGCAGCCCAAGATTCGCGTTGCATCAGCCTAGCGCGGCCGGCGCGGAGCACCTGCCGCCATTTGCGGCTGTCCACCGCTTTCGCGGAGATATGTTCGCTTAATGTTCTAGCACGCCCGTCGCGTTCTGGCAAGGGGCGGACAACAAGATCAACGCCGGTCTACCCCCCGTTGCTCACCGCGACCAGCCGCGCGAGCGCCCTGGCGGCCGCGCCGCTCTCGATCGCGTGGGCGGCGAGTGCCACGCCATCGGTCAGGTTCGCCGCTTTGCCGCCAACGATCAGGGCCGCCGCCGCATTGAGCAGCGCGATGTCCCGCAATGGTCCCTTCCGGCCGGCGAGCACGTCGCGGATCGCCGCCGCGTTGGTCGCCGCATCGCCGCCCTTGAGGTCGGAGAGTCTGGCTGGTGCGAGGCCCGCGTCGGCCGGCGTGATCTCGAACACGGTGACGACGCCGTTCTTCAGCTCGGCGACGTCGGTCGCCCCGGTCGTCGTCAGCTCGTCGAGGCCGTCGTGACCGTGCACCACCCAGACGTGCTCGGCCCCGAGGTTCGCCAGCACGTGCGCGATCGGCTCGACCCACTGCCAGGAGAACACGCCGACCACCTGCCGCGTGACGCCCGCGGGGTTGCAGATCGGCCCGAGCAGGTTGAACACGGTGCGGATGCCGAGCTCGCCGCGGATCGGCGCCCAGTGCTTCATCGCCGGATGGTGCATCGGCGCCCACATGAAGCCGACGCCCGCCTCCCCGATCGCGCGCGCGATGGTCGCCGGCTCCACGTCGAGCTTGACGCCGAGGGCGGCGAGCACGTCGGAGGCGCCGGCGAGCGAGGAGACCGAGCGGTTGCCGTGCTTGGCGACGGCCAGGCCGGCGCCGGCCGCGACCAGCGCGGCACAGGTCGAGACATTGAAGGTGCCGTGGCTGTCGCCGCCGGTGCCGACGATGTCGACCGCTCCGGCCGGCGCCGTGACCCGGTGCATCTTGGCGCGCAGCATCTGCGCCGCGCCGGTGATCTCCTCGACCGTCTCGCCGCGCACGCGCAGCGCCATGAGGAACGCGCCCATCTGCGCTTGCGTCGCGTGCCCCTCGGTCATGATCTCGAGCGCGGTGCGCATCTCGTCGGGCGCGAGCGTCGCCCCGGTCGAAACCTTCTGGATGAGCGACTTGAGCGTGGCGGCGGGCATCGCGGCGGCTCCGGGCGGCGCTTGGCTCATGCGGCCTTCCCGCGCGGCACGTTTCGCCGGCGCGGCTCGATGCCGGCGAGCCTCAGGAAGTTTGCGAGCAGCGCATGGCCGTGCTCGGAGGCGATGCTCTCGGGGTGGAACTGCACGCCGTACACGGGAAGGCGGCGGTGCTGCACGCCCATGATCAGCCCGTCGGCGAGCTCGGCCGTCACCTCGAGGTCGGCGGGGAGCGAGCCGCGCTCGATGATCAGCGAGTGGTAGCGCGTCACCTGGAAGCGGTCGGGCAGGCCGGCGAACAGCCCCTTGCCGTGGTGGCGGATGGTCGAAAGCTTGCCATGCATCGGTAGTGGCGCGCGCACGACCTCGCCGCCGAACGCCTGGCCGATCGCCTGATGGCCGAGGCAGACGCCGAGCACCGGCAGGCGGGACTTCGCCGCGGCGCGGATCAGGTCGAGGCAGATGCCGGCCTCCGCCGGCGTGCAGGGGCCGGGCGAGAGCACGATCGCCCGCGGCTTGCGCGCCAGCGCCTCGGCGACCGTGATCCGGTCATTGCGGTGCACCTCGCAGGGGGCGCCGAGCTCGCCCAGGTAGTGGACGAGATTGTAGGTGAAGCTGTCGTAGTTATCGATGAGGAGGAGCATGCGAAGTGACATCTCGCGGGAGCATGGCGGGCCGAACCGTCAGCGTAGCAGGGACGCGGCCTTGAGTCTCGCGCGTGCCATCCGCGTTCCCGGACGCCGCGCCGATGCGCGGCGATCCGGGATCTTTCCCAGTTGCCAGCGGCAGGCGTGGCGGGAGCCCGGCATGACTGCGGCGGGGAAAGGTCCCGGATCGCGGCCTCGCGCTGGCGCGCGTCGCCGCGTCCGGGAACGCGGGTGGTGCGAGGGTGCGGACCCTTCGGGTCCGCACCCTCGACCGCACTTCGGGTCTGCACCGTCGGCCGCACTTCGGGTCCGCACCCTCGGCCGCGCTTCGGGTCTGCACCGTCGGCCGCGCTTCGGGTCGGCATCCTCGCTACCCGCGTCGTGGCGACAGCCATCGAGACCGCAGGTCGGGCTGAGCGCAGCGAAGCCCGACCTGCGCGCCACCC
>Ga0114938_1000106_pt1 | contig 65154 bp, 53 predicted proteins | sample AshMeaBigSpring_FD_88675 | JGI IMG/M metagenome (GOLD analysis project Ga0114938, IMG submission 88675) | Groundwater microbial communities from Big Spring, Nevada to study Microbial Dark Matter (Phase II) - Ash Meadows Big Spring | ecosystem: Environmental > Aquatic > Deep subsurface >...
ACGAAATTATGATGCTCTTTTGTATTATCAACACCACAGCCGGAATATGCCAAACAATCCGGAACTAAGTCCTCCCCTTCTCTTATTAGTTACTCACTATCAAAGAATTATATCAAAATAAAACCACCCAACAGAATGCTGTTGTTTACTTTATTCTACATTGATTACAAATGTAGTAAAAAATATCAATATCTCGTAAAAAAAAGAGGGCGCAATACACAGAAAGCGACCTCTTTTTTTTACGAAATATTGATTAGCTAATTTTGAGAATGCTTTATCAAATGATAATCAACAATGCAATTATCATTTGGCACATAAAGTTTAGCTTTTGTTTTTACGCGGAATAATGGAAATTAATCTTCGATAGTTGCGCCTTTGATCATAAGCGCGGCAGTAGCGGGATTTGTAGCGAGGGGTACATTGTGTACGTCGCACACACGCATAAGCATTTGTACATCCGGTTCGTGCGGGTGTTTGTCGAGCGGGTCGCGGAAGAAAAACACGAGGTCGATAAGACCTTCGGCTACCTGCGAGGCAATTTGTGCATCGCCGCCCATCGGACCCGACAAAACGCGTTCGACGGTGAGACCGGCAGCTTCGGCGTGTTTACCGGTGGTGCCGGTTGCGATTATTTGAACGTTTTTTTTGTGCAACAAGTCGATGTGCTTGTTGAGAAAGCCAACCATTTCGGCCTTTTTTCCGTCGTGAGCGATAACTGCTAATTTCATTTTGAGTATTTATTTGGGTAATCTTTGTACAAAGTTAGAAAAAAAAAAGCTATCTGGCAATCCATTTTCGAAAAACTGAGGCCCGCTCCTTACTAATATATATTTTTTCGGGTGCCGGCGGGGTAACTTTCACGACGAGTCGGTTGCTGAAATGGGTTTCGGCCTCGACGATGGCGCGCCGGCAGATAAGCGTCTGACGGTTGGCACGGAAGAAGAGGTCGGGATTGAGCTGCTTTTCGATTTCGTCCATTGTTTCGGAAATCGGCGCCTTATCGTGGTCGGTGAGCATGGCGTAGACCTGCTGGTTATCGATGTAGAAGTAGGCAATGCGCTCGACGGGGATGGGGATAATTTTCTCTTTTTTGTAGGCAACAAACGACTGACGGTAGCTGGCAGGTGCAGCTGACTGGGCAATAATCCGCTGTATATCGGCCAGTTGCAGCTGCGTAACAACGGGTTGGTTTCGGCTTTGCACCTTATCGAGCGCTTTGGCCAGTTCGGCCGGCTGTATGGGTTTGAGCAGGTAGTCGATGCCATTGGCGCGGAAAGCGCGGAGAGCATATTCGTCGAAAGCGGTGATAAAGATGATGGGAGCAGCAATCTCCACCTGCTCGTAAATATCGAAGGAGAGGCCGTCGGAAAGCTGAATATCGGACAAAACCAGATCAAAAGAGTTGGCTGGATTGGTCCGAAACCAGGAAATGGCCTCTTCAACCGATTCGAGCTCTGCCACTACGTGGGTGTGAGGCGCAATTTGTTGCAGGATATTGCGCAGATTGCGGATAGCAACCAGTTCGTCTTCTACAATTACTATTTTCATACAGAATGGATTAACGGAACTTTGACCTGAAAAAGCGTATCGGTGTGGGTGATTTCGATGGACTTGCCAACAAGAAGCCGGCAGCGGGTTTCGAGATTTCGGAGTCCGATGCGGGTGCTCTCCACACCTTTTAGTTTGGGTTGTATGTTGTTTTCGACCACGAGAAAGTCGTTTTGTCGGTAAATACGGATAATCAGGGGATTGGAGCGGGTCATGTTGTTGTGCTTGATGGCATTTTCGAGGAGAAGTTGCAGACTGAGCGAGACAATCTGGTCGTTGTCGTCGCGGTCGAGCTCCATAGTAACCTGAAATTTGTCTTCGAAACGAATTTTCTGCATAAAGATAAACGCGTCGGCAAAGGCGAGCTCCTCTTTGAGGTAAACGAGGTTTTTGTCCTGCATAGAGAGCACATAGCGAAACACCTGCGAGAGGCTGTCGAGGAATTCGATGCTTCGGGTAGAATCCTCCCGAATGAGGCCGCTGAGGGTATTGAGCGCGTTGAAGAAGAAATGCGGATTCATCTGCTGCTTGAGCGACTCTACCTGCGTGGTGAGGTTTTCCTGTTTCACAAATTCGAGTTCGTGCTCAATCTCTTTGTTTTTGATTCTGTATAAATAGAAAAGAGCGATAAGATAACTGATACTGAAAATGAGGGCATTGCGCAGAAACTCGTCGCGAATAAAGGGTTGTTCGATGTGAAACTCGGCCGTCATGCTATCCCACAATGGTTTGTGGATAAGGATGCAGAGACCGGTGAGCAACAGATAAACGATGATGTTGATGATGATTCTCTTTCTGACCGGGAAGGTGGTCAGATAAAAGGAGTTGAGAAAAAAGCTACCGCCGGCCACCATGCCACTGAGGATAAAAAGGACAATGGGGTCGAGCAGGCTTCGGCCGTGGTCTAATGCAATGAAAAAGGGTGTGAGAGCAACCAATACACCGGCTATAAGGGTGTATATGATGCCGTAAATGATGAGGCTGCGTTTCATAACATCTGGAATAATGGGGGTAAAATTAGCAAAAAAGCAGGAATAACTATCTCTGATGGTGAAAAAGCAGATTTCGCAAAGGCGAATTGGGGAGATTCAACCGTTGCGAAATCTGATAATTATTGACGTCAGAAAAGAGAAGAACTATTTATTCATATTTCTTGAGGAAAGCAATGAGTTTAGCCATATTTTCGTCGGAATCGAACTGTTGTCCGCCGTGGCCTGCACCCTCAATTACATCCTTTTTCACCTTGTCGCTACCCAAAACAGAGAGCAGCGCGTTGTAGAAATTTTCGTTTTGCATGGCCGGAATGTTTCGGTCGGTAGTACCGTATTGGATATAGACCGCTGCATCGTCGGGGGTGATGTACTTCATCGCATTGGCTTTGGCACACTTTTCGGCATTCTCCTGAATGGCACCACCAATAAGTTTCGATTCGGGCGAGTTGGCATCGTTTGTGTTGATATTGATACCCTGTTGTTTGCCCTGCTCCTGCATGGTGAGGAAGTCGATAGGACCGTACCAGTCGATGGCCGCCACTACCCGAGAAGAGAAAGAGGCATTGCCCAGTTCGGCCCCTTCGAGTTCGGCCACTCCGCCTGAAGTAGCCGCGAGAGCAGATAAGCAACCGCCGGCAGAACCACCCCATGAGAAGACTTTATCGGCATTGATTTTGTATTTGGCAGCATTGGCTCTGAGGAAACGGATTGCCGCTTTTACATCCTGAATCTGCGCGGGGAAGATAGCTTCGTTGCTCAATCGGTAGTTGATGCTGGCCACGATGAAGCCGGCATCGACCATTTTTTTGATGGAAGCCAAATCCATAAAACCGGCTTTATCGCCAAACTTAAATGCGCCACCGTGGATATAAACGATAACCGGAGCCGATTTTTTGATTTTCTTAGGCTGATAGATATCCAGTTTTTGAGCGGCAGAAACTGATGCGTAAGCCACATCGCTGTATTTGGGTTTGATGGAAACTTTTGTCATGCCGGGCATTCCACCGGGACCACCGGGACCTCTACCTTGTCCGCCAGGGCCTCCAGGGCCTCTTCCCTGACCACCTTCCATTCCACCTGTTGGCATTCCTCCGCCCATTGGGGGTTGAGCACAAATAAATCCACTCAATAACAGTGCTGAGAACAGCATTACAATTTGCTTTTTCATTTTGATCTGTATTTTTGTATGAATAACTTTTTATTTGATTCAAGAACAAAGAACCAAGAGCAAAGACTGCTAAAAGCAGACAGATACTCATTTAATCTATTGTCTTGGTTCTTTAATCTTTTGGCTTTTGGCTTTTGTCTTTTGAATGAATAACTCTGTTTTTGATTAAAGAACAAAGAGCAAAGAGCAAAGACGGCTAAAACAGGCTGATATATTTTTTGTCTTTTGTCCTGGTTCTTTTGTCTTTAATCTTTTGTCTTGATTTTTTATCCTGGTTCTTTCAACTGATATTCTTGGCGAAATCGTATTTTCGAAGAAAATAATTCATCCGCTTTCTATCCGCTTCATCTGCGTGAATCAGCGTTGCTATTGTTTAATCTGATGACTCAAACTTTTTTTCATATTGATTACTGATTAACAGGAACGCGGATTTAACGGATTTAGCGGATGTGATCGGATCCGTTTTTTTTGACGGATTTGATTCGGATTGGGTTTTCTTCGAAAACAGCCGGTTGTCAGATTTCACGTTGTTCTATCTGCTTTGGTTTATCTGCTCACATCAATATATCCTTTTAAATCTGCGTTCCCATTTACGATTTGATCATTGTATCTCACAGTAAACGCGATGCAAAAGTAATCAATTCAGGTATTTTTTCAAAAAAGTAACTAATTTAAGAATATTTTCGTCGGTATTGAATGCTGAGCCACCGTGTCCGGCACCCTGAAGCACATCAATCTTCACATTATCTGTACCCAAAACCGGAAGAAGAGCCGAGTAGAGATTTACATTCTGCATAGCCGGAATATTTACATCGGCAGTACCATACTGGATGTAGAATGGAGCATCGTCAGCCGTAATGTACTTCATCGCATTGGCTTTGTTGGTGGCATCCGGAACTGTTTGAATAGCCGCACCAATCAGTTTGGATTCGGGCGATGTAGCCGAATTGGTAGAGATGGTGAAACCCTGAGCAGCCGCCTGAGCATCCATAGTGAGGAATTCGATGGGGCCAAACCAATCGACAGAAGCCACCACCCGCGAAGAGAAAGAGGAGTTACCCAATTCGCCACCCTCAAGTTCGGCCACACCCGCGGTAGTACCGGCCAGAGCAGAGAGACAACCACCGGCAGAGCCACCCCAGGAAGCCACCTTTTCGGGGTTGATTTTGTAGGTAGCTGCGTTTGCTTTGAGGAAACGGATGGCCGCCTTTACATCTTTGATTTGAGCCGGATACTGAGCCTCGCTGCTGAGGCGATAGTTGATACTGGCCACGGCGATGCCCTGTGCCACGATTTTCTGAATGGTAGCCACATCGGTAGAAGCAGCCTTGTCGCCCATCAGGAAAGCGCCACCGTGAATATAGACCACCACCGGATATTGCGCAAGCCCTGTAGACGGTAAATAAATATCCATCTTCTGAGCCGAAGAGACAGAAGCATAGGCTACATTTGTCCACGATGTAGTAGAAGAAGTGGTGGTAGTAGTGGTAGTAGATGATGAAGCTGTTGTGTCGTCATCTTTTGAGCAGGAAACCAGTGCCGCTGCAACGAACAGCATCATGGAAAAGATTTTTGTTTTCATATTCTTTTGTTTTTAAATGTTTGTGATCGAATGATGATGCAAATGTAGAGGAAAGCATAAGCCAAAAACAGCAAAAAAAGGGTGAATCGGAAAAAAGAGGCAGCGAAACGGAATAAAGCGTATGCGTTTGGGGAATTGTGAGTTAATGACTATTTTTGCATCGCTTAACAGATAAACGAAAGAGAACAATGAAACAGAAAATATTGGGGCTGACCTTTGCGCTGCTGGCTATATTTACCTGCCGGAATGCAGAAGCCAAAAAAGAGCAGACCCCGCTCACGAATAACGCTACGGCCGAAGAGATTATTCGCGCAGCCATATCGTCCAAAGCCAACAACCGGGAGAGCAGTGTGCCCCGCTACAGCTGCGAACGGTATGAAAAGCTCAATCTGGGGTGGATAAACCTGACGCCCAATGAGAAGCGCGGCGTTCTGCTTCGCTATTTCCGTTTTTTGTTTGAAAACACAGACACTACTGATATTTCGGGCAAGGCCGTAGACTTTGTGCTTTCGAAGGAGATGATTGAAGATCTCTATTACGAGCAATCGGGCCATCAGAAAAAGTCGCTGGTAAAGGGTATCAACCGCGAATGGATATACTCGGTGCTGCACGAACAGGGATTGCGCAATATGATTTCGGAATTCTTCAACAACTATTCCATTTACGACAATCACATCAGTTTTCTCAACAACAGCTTTGTGAGCCCCCTCTCCTCCTCTATTTCGGGAAAGCTCTACAAATATACATTAGCAGACACGGTAGAGGTTAATGGAGTGAAGTGCTATAAAATTGATTTTGAGCCAGCTAACGAACAGTTTCTGGCCTTTCGGGGATCGGTTTTCATTACCAGCGATACTGCCCATGCCGTGGCAGGTGCCCGGTATTACATCACCCACAACGCCAACCTCAACTTTATCGACACCCTGAGTTTCAAAGAGCAGTATCAGCTTGCTTCAAACGGCAAATGGATGCCCCAACGGAATGAGGTTAGTATTGAGATGAGTTTGTTTAAACTCTTTATCCGCCGGATAAACAGCTACCAAGATTACAGTTTCGACAAAGAGATACCGGCTACACTGGCCGCAGAAGAATCGTCTGTGGTGTATAAAAACGATGCCTGGAACAAGAGTGACGAATTTTGGGTAAAACACCGCCACTTCCCTGTGACCAATCAGGAAGACAAAGCCAGACAAGAGCTTGCCCGTTTTATCAGAGGCAACGGCAACGGTGGCAAGAATATTCTGTTTAATGCCCTGTTTCAGAATGTAATACCGCTGGGGAAATTTGAATACACACCCGTTTTCTCCACTTTCAGCTCCAACGATATCGAGGGACTGAGAATACGAATGGGCGGAACAACCACTGCAAAATTCAACAAACACCTGTTTGCTGAGGGTTACGGTGCCTACGGAAACAAAGACAAACTGTGGAAATATGCCGCGAAAATATCCTACTCATTCCCGAAACGGAAAAGCTACATCAACGAATACCCGGCCCACGATATAAGTTTATCGCACAGCTACGACCTCCGGTTTCCGGGTCAGGAGCTTATAAGCGCGGACAAAGACAATGTGTTCCTCTCTTTCCGCCGGGCAGAGCTGACGCAAATGCTACTGGAACGAAAAACGGAGGTGAAATACAGGAAAGAACTGTACAAAGGAATCTCGTATCAGCTACAAGCCAACCACCGCTGCTGGCAGCCTGTCGGAAATCTGATATTCCGGTCGAGAGATCTGGCAGGTAATATTGCGACAGAGAACGGGCTGAACACCACCGAGATAGGCGGTACATTCCGGGTGGCTGTGGGAGAACGTTTCTATCAGAACCGCAATTCGCGAGTGCCCCTGTCGAAGTTTCACAGCGTATTTACCTTTTCGCACACATCGGGCATAAAGGGATTATTGAGCGGCGATTACGCCTATCACCTGACAGAAACATCGATGCAACACACGCTCAATTTGTGTGCTCTGGGGTATGCCAAAATGATGTTTAAAGCCGGCAAACAGTGGTCGAAAGTCCCCTTTCCGCTGCTGATCATCCCGCAGGCCAACCAATCGTATCTCGAAATACCCGAGACCTACAACCTGATGAATGTGCTCGAATTTGCCAACGACCAATATGCCTCGTTTGACCTTGACTACCACCTAAACGGACTGATACTAAACTGGCTACCGGTAAATAAACATCTGAAGATGAGAGAGGTGTTTACCTTTAAATCGTTGGTTGGGTCGTTGAGCGATTACAACAATCCGGATGCTACCCGCTCTGCGCAATGGCTGATGCCCACCCAGGCCAACGGACAAAACAGCACCTTCGGGCTGGGCAGCACGCCCTACATGGAGGCCGGTGTGGGAGTGGAAAATATTTTCAGTCTGATACGCCTCGATTACGTATGGCGACTGACCTACCGCAACAACCCCAACACAGACAAATCGGGCATACGAATCGGGTTGAAATTTCAGTTCTGATTTTCGTGCTGAGCGCAACGGCCGGAAGGGCGGGAAGTTTTGCGCTTGCAGCGTGCGCCCGCTTTGGTGATGCCGCTGCACTGCACCGAAACAGCTGCCGAAGCAGAGCTACCGGAATATGAACGGGACGCGGTCTGCTCCCAGTTCCAGCAAGAGAGACAAATCGTTTTTTCGACCACCCGCTCCTGTTCGTCGGGCAAAGCCGGGAAGAAATTGATGCGTGCCACCTTCTCTACACTGTCGATGGGCACAGCGTATTGCTGCAAAGTGAGATTGCACGACTGATTGGGCATCAGAAAACCGATACCCTGCGTATGGTGTCCGTCGTAACGAAGTATGACTTTGTAGAAAAGCCCCGGAACCGCCACCTGACCAGCCCCGATTGCGGGCATATTCTCCTGAAAAACCGGCCCGGTAACCACATAAACAGAACCACACTCCTGCGCCCAATATCTGACAAGCTCTTCGAGATGCTTCCATCCACCCCGGTTGAAAGCCGGTGCCTGAGGCGACATGTTCGACAGATAAAACGACTCTCGCATGACATCCTCACGCCAACCCATATCGGCTGCCGGAGCCAGATGCCCTTTGTCGTAGCCCGAACCTTTGTAATCGCTGTTTTCGGCAGCGGGGACCTGAAGCAACGGATCTTCGGTGAATTTGTCACTACGGGCAAAAAGTTTGTGCGTTTCGTCGGCCGTGAGGTGATAGGCCACCCAGTAGGCCTGCTTGTATTTTTCGCAAAACGAAAGCGTATAGGCCTGATGCTTCACTACCAAATCCCGCTTTGTAATTTTGGGTATTTCCAGATTTTCGGGTGCACGTTGTGCCGAAACAGACAGAAGCATTGCAAACCAGATGATTGCAGAGAGCAGAATAGGATGGTTTTTGGTGGTCATTGTTTGCAGATGGTTTGATTTTAAAAATTATGCGGCAAAAGTAGAAATAAGAAATTGAACGGCGGTTGTTTGGGGGGATTATTTTTAATACAAAATCAAACTGAATTCAGAAAACAGGAACGAGGATTGTCTCGGATTGAGGGAAAGGTTCCTCACTGCGTTCGGAATGACGACCGTAACCTGTGGTTGAGGGCAATTGCTCTTTTGTCTTTATATCAGAGTAAAGAGCCAAGAACCAAAACAGCGGAAAATCCCCCCCTCTCACTTATGAACATTCTTAATAATTGTTGTAAAGAAGCGGTAATAAAGTAGAAATGAGAATTAATACTTAATTTTGGCAAAAATATGGGGGAAGTGTAGCTTCAAAACACGACAATATAAATCCGAATTAATGTGAGATATTTTTTGCGCAAACATATTCTATGGCTACTTCTGACGTGCTTTTGCACCCTGACACGGGCAGAAGATAAAATGCAACGTCACAAGGCATTCAGGGCTGGTGAGGTGCTGACCTATGATGCATACTACAATCTGGGGATGCTGTGGGTTCACGCTGCAGAAGTAAGATTTGCTGTGGGACAAAAGTCGATAGCCGGTGTGCCTGTGTATGCTTTTGAGGCATCGGGGAAGAGTCTGGAAAAATACGATTGGTTTTTCAAGGTGCGGGATGAGTTTAAATCGTATGTGAATATTGAAAAATTTGCGCCGGTATATGCCGAAAAACGCACAGAGGAAGGAAAGCTGACGGTGTATGAGAGTTACACTTTTGATGCAACGGAGAAGCAGATTTTGACCGCAGTGAGCCGAAACAATGAAGCAATACGGAGAGATACGCTTCCGCTGAAAGAGGGTAGTTTCGACATTCTGACGGGTGTTTATTATTGCAGAATTATGAATCTGGACAATTGCAAGGTAAACGACAAAATACAGGTGCGCTTGCTGATGGATGCAAAACCATTTGTGCTGAATGTTCGCTATTTGGGCAAAGAGAGTGTGAAGGACAGGGCAAACAGAAGCTATCGTTGCCTGAAGTTTTCGACCAGGCCGATGGCTGGTTCTGTATTCAAAGGCGGAGAAGATGTGGTGGTGTGGGTGACGGACGACGAGAGAAGAATACCTATATTGGTGGAGGCAAAAATATTGATTGGTTCGGTGAAAGCTTACCTGAATAAAGCGGAGTATTAGTCATCGACGACAGAAGTGGTAACCTCGCGAGAGGGATAGTAGCGGATAGCCCGCAGCCGGCTGCAAATAATTGATTACCAGCCGGATGTTGAACCGGCGAGGACTATGAGCGAATAGCCCGGCCCCCACAAAGGGGCTCGCCCGAAAGAAAAAGATTAACCGTCTGGTTAAAATAATCGGTTAAATGTTTGGTTGAATAAAAAAATTGCATTTACTTTGCCGCAGATTAACCAAACAGTTAAACCAAACGGTATATGACAGCAGAAGAGAAATCGACAGAAGATAAAATATTGATGGCGGCGCGTAATGTGTTTATACGCAAGGGAATGGATGGCACCCGGATGCAGGAGATCGCGGACGAAGCCGGGATAAACAAGGCGTTGCTGCACTACTACTTCAGGAGCAAGGATAAGCTTTTTGAGGCCGTTTTCAGGAGTATAATCGGGGGCTTTTTCAGCTCAATAGCCGGTGCGATAACGGGAGAAATGCCAACGGTGGAGAAGGCGGACTTCATCATAACCCACTACATCAGAATGATTGAGGAGAACCCGTTTGCGCCGCAGTTTATCATCAACGAAATCAACCGAAACCCGCAAATGCTGCGCGATATTATGCTTAGTTTCAACATCAACCCGAAGCATCTGGTGCAGTCGTTTGACAACGGACAGACGAGAAAGCTGCCGTTTGACCCGCGGCAGTTTGTGATAACGTTTCTGAGCATGTCGATATTCCCCTACGCGGCGCGAAACCTGTTGCAAATGGTCTATTTCGAAGACGACAAGGAGGCTTACAACCGGTTTCTGGAGGAGCGAAAACTATTTATTAAACAGATGATAATTAAAATGTTAGAGGCATGAGAAAGATTTTAATTGCAGCGGCCACGGCGATGGCGCTATCGGGCACACAGGCACAAAATGTGACGCTGGATAGCTGCTATGCCTGGGCGAGAGAAAATCACCCGTTGCTGAAACAGTCGGGTGTGACAGACGAACTGTCGGCCCTGCGCCAAAAGAGCATCGGGGCATCGGATTTGCCACAGATTGACCTGACGGGCAGAGCTACTTACCAGTCGGACGTGACCAAACTGAGCCTCCCGATACCGGGCATTAAGGTGAGCGGCATGTCGAAAGATCAGTACAAACTCTATGTGGAGGTGAAGCAGAAGCTGTATGATTTCGGGATGGCAAAAAACCGCCGTGCTGTGGAAGAGGCTGACCGCCGAGTAAATGTGCAACAAAATGAGACAGAGCTACATAAGATACGCGAAACGGTGACGGGACTCTATTTTCAGATATTGGCTCATCAGGAAAATGAGCGGATACTGAGACTGAAAAAAGAGATGCTGAGTGAGCGTATCGGGGTGATTGCCTCGTCGGTGAAGCATGGCGTAGCGCTGCAAAATGAGCTGGACAACCTGAAAGCGGAACGCCTGACTGCCGAACAACAGATTGTGGAGACTGAATCGGGGAAAAAGACGGCTCTCGATTTGCTGGTACTGATAACCGGGCGCGAATCGCTCTACAGGTCAGGCAGTTTCGGGCTTCCGGCTCTGCAACCGGATGCGGCATCGGGATACAACCGACCCGAACTGAAACTGCTTGATTTGCAAAAAAATAAAATGGAAAAGAGTAGTGCCCTGCTGAGCAGCAGCCGCCTGCCGGGGTTGTTTGCTTTCGGACAAACGGGGTATGGCAGACCGGGGCTGAATATGCTGAACAACGATTTTGACACGTGGTATCTGGTGGGTGTGGGCCTGTCGTGGAATCTGTGGGACGGCAACAAAACCAAACACGACCGCGCAGCGCTGAAAAAGCAGATGAATCTGATTGACCTTCAACGCGACAATCTGGTGCGTAACCTGAATATGGCAGCTACTCAGGAAGAAAACAACTACAGAAAGATGAAGGAGTTGATGAGCCGGGACGTAGAAATAGTGGCACTGAAAGAGGGCATCGCCAAACGAACCGCGTCGGCACTGGACAATGGCACTGCCACTTCGGCAGATTATATACGCGACCTCAACGCTTCGTTGCAGTCGAAGGCATTGCTTGAGCTGCACAAAATACAGGGGGCGATGGCGTTGGCGAACCTGAATGTAATTAAAAATTAATAATTAATAATTGGCGCTAGGCGGCGCTGTTTCAGGCTGCATTTCCGCAACCGACACGTATAACGTATAACGTATAACTTAAAACGTACAACTTATAACATAATAAATCCGATGAAAGCAAAACTATTATTACCCATACTGATATTGATGGCATCGTGCAGTGGCAAGGGAGAATTGCCGGATGCTTATGGCAACTTCGAAACCGATGAGATAACTCTTTCGGCAGAAAATGGCGGACAGATTGTTGAACTTCTTGTGAATGAGGGCGATGAGGTAAAAGCCGGCGATCTATTGGCGATGACAGACACCTCGAACCTGGTGCTTCAACGCAATCAGCTGCTGGCACAAAAGAGCTCGGTGGCAGCACAAATGAGCACGGTAGAGGCGCAAATGGCCGTGACCGATCAACAGATAAAGAATCTGGGAAAAGACCAGACACGCATTCGCGAAATGCTGAAAGAGGGCGCCGCGACCCCCAAACAGAAAGATGATGTAGAGGGGCAAATAGCGCTGGCCGAAAAACAGAAACTGGCAGCGGCTACTCAGCTGGCTTCGGTGAACAAACAGGCGGCAGCGGTAGAGGCGCAGGTCTCTGTGCTGAACGACAAAATAGCCAAATCGCGCATAGTAGCACCCACCGATGGTGTGATTCTGCAAAAGTATGCTCAGAAGGGTGAGTTTGCTCAACCCGGTAAGTCGATTTGCAAAATGGGAAATCTGCAATCGCTGGTTTTGCGGGTATATATCAGTGGCAATCAGCTGGGAAGTGTAAAAATTGGCCAAACCGTGAAGGTACAAACAGACTACAACGGAGCTATAAAAAGCCTGCCGGGAAAGGTTGAATGGATTGCATCTCAGGCTGAATTTACGCCCAAAATTATTCAGACCCGCGAAGAGCGCGTGAAACTGGTGTATGCGGTGAAAATCCGGGTGAAAAACGATGGCGGATTGAAGATTGGAATGCCGGGAGAGGTTGTATTTTAATGCATAATTCAAAATGCATAATTCATAATTAACGGAGTGCAGGGTTTTGTGGGGTTGATGAGTAAACTAGTAGACTAGTAGACAAAGTAGACGGGGAATGCACAAGGCTTACAAACCCACCCCATTCAGGGGTTTGAGGTAAACTTAAAACGTAAAACTTATAACGTATAACGTAATGATTTCTATAAAAAATCTACACAAATCATACGGAGAGACGGTGGCACTCAACGATGTATCTCTGGATGTGAAAGCGGGTGAGCTGTTTGGGCTGATCGGGCCCGACGGGGCTGGCAAAAGCACCCTGATGCGCATTCTGATGTCGCTGATTCTGCCCGACTCGGGTGAGGTTTGGCTGGATGGACTGGATGTGAAAAGCGAATACAAAAAGGTGCGCCACATCACCGGATATATGCCCGGGCGGTTTTCGCTCTACCCCGACCTGACGATAGAAGAGAATATGCAGTTTTTTGCCACCGTATTTGGCACCACGGTAGAGGCCAACTACGATTTGGTAAAGGATATCTATGCCCAAATAGAACCCTTCAAAAAGCGCAGAGCCGGCAAGCTGTCGGGCGGAATGAAGCAGAAACTGGCACTGTCGTGCGCCATGATACACAAGCCCAAAGTGCTGATACTGGATGAGCCTACCACGGGGGTGGATGCCGTTTCGCGAAAAGAGTTCTGGGAAATGCTGAAACGGTTGAGAAATCAGGGAATTACCATTCTGGTCTCTACTCCCTACATGGACGAGGCCTCGCTGTGCGACCGCATCGCCCTGATTCAGCAGGGAGAGGTGTTCAGCGTTGATACACCTGCGCAAATGGCGGCCGGTTTTCCGGAAGATTTGTGGGAGATAACCTCGCCCGTGATCTACAAAACGACCCCGCTGCTCGAAAAAATGCCCTTACAGATGTCGGTAAACAGCTTCGGACAATCGCTTCATCTCGTAACGCCCAAAGGGAGAGTAAAGCCGGAGGAGATCCGCGCTTTTCTGCAACAAAACGGTGAGACAGATTTTGATGTAAAACGGATTCAGGCCACCATAGAGGATGTCTTTATGCACTTTATGCTGAATGCAAAAAAAGAGAGCGTATGAACAGAGAAAAGGTAATCAGTGTAAAAAATATGGTGAAAAAGTTTGGCGATTTTGTGGCCAACAACGACCTGACTTTCGACGTATATAAGGGCGAGATATTTGGTTTTCTGGGAGCCAATGGTGCCGGAAAAACCACTGCCATACGTATTCTCTGCGGCCTCTCCACCCCTACTTCGGGCGAAATGAAGGTAGCAGGATTTGATATTTACCGCGAAACGGAGAAGATTAAAAAGAACATCGGATATATGAGTCAGAAATTCTCGCTCTACGAAGATCTGACGGTCAACGAAAACATCCGCTTCTACGGGGGAATATACGGAATACCGGTGGCAGAACGAAAGAAGCGGGCGGCCGGGATGCTCGAAAACCTGGGTCTCACCCCTTATGCCAACAGCAAAATAGGCTCGTTGCCACTGGGCTGGAAACAGAAACTGGCCTTCTCTATCGCCATTTTGCACAACCCCGATATTGTGTTTCTGGATGAACCTACCGGTGGTGTGGATCCCGTCACCCGTCGTCAGTTCTGGAACCTGATATACAAAGCCGTAGAGAAGGGAATCACCGTATTCGTAACCACTCACTACATGGACGAGGCGGAGTATTGCGACCGGATTTCTATCATGAACGAAGGGAAAATTGCGGTACTCGACACACCGGCCAACCTCAAAAAACAGTTTAACGCCGCAAATATGGATGAAGTGTTTCTGAGGATTGCACGGTAGAAAGGTTGTAGGTTATAAGTTATAAGTTGTAGGTTTTAAGTTTTAGGTTGCGGGTTTCTTTTTATCTGAACGAGCTGTCTAACCGTTCATCCGTTTACCAGTTTACCCGTAACCCGTAACCCGTAACTTGTTGTAACCCGTAACTTGTAACTTGTAACCCGTCTACTCGTTTACTTCGTTTACTACGTTTACTACGTTTACTTCGTCTACCCGTCTACCAAATCACTAAAACTCAAAAAAAATGAACCGATTCAAAGCCTTTGTAAAAAAAGAGTTTCTGCATATTATCCGCGACCGGCGAACACTGGTCATCCTGTTCGGAATCCCCATTGTGCAGCTACTGTTGTTTGGATACGCCCTCACCAACGAGGTAAGAAACGTGAAAGTGGCCGTGGCCGATTATGCCAAAGATGAGCTATCGCAACGCATTACGCAGCAAATCAGCGTATCGCCCTGGTTCAACCTCGTGCAGACAGTAGATAACCCCAACGACTACGAAGCTCTGCTCCGCAGCGGAAAGGTGAAAGAGATTATCGTTTTCGAACCCGGTTTTTCGCGCAAACTCACGCACGACGGCAAAGCCTCTGTACAGCTGCTCACCGATGCCTCGGAGCCCAACACGGCGCAGTTGCTGGTGAACTACACCACAGCCATTATACAAAGCAACAACATGCAGGAGGCACAAAAGGCAGCCTCCATCGAAGTTAAGACCCGTATGCTCTACAACGAAAGCATGAAGGAGTCGTACAACTTCATACCCGGACTTATGGCGATGATTCTGATGCTTATTTCTGCTATGATGACCGCCATCACCATCACCCGCGAAAAAGAGACCGGCACCATGGAAATTCTGCTGGCCTCTCCCCTGCGCCCTATTCAGATAATATTGGGCAAAGTTGCGCCCTATATGGTGCTCTCTGCACTCAATGCCATAATTATAGTGGGCATTGGCACCACCCTTTTTGGTGTACCTATCCGGGGTAGTCTGATTTTGCTGATGCTGGTGGTTATCCTCTTTATCTTCCTGGCACTCAGTCTGGGTATATTTATTTCAACAGTTGCATCAAGCCAGATGACGGCCATGTCCATCTCCGGTTTCGGGCTTATGCTGCCCACTATTCTGCTCTCGGGATTTATTTTTCCCATCAAAAACATGCCCCTGCCCCTGCAAATTGTATCGAACCTGATGCCTCCCCGCTGGTTTATCGAAATCAACCGGATGGTGATGCTCAAAGGGGCAGATTTCACACTGGTCTGGAAACAGATTCTTATACTAATGGTCATGTCGGCATTCTTTATCCTGCTCAGTATGAAGAAGTTTAAAATCAGACTGGAGTAGAAACAAAAAAAATAGCAGCAGACCAAAGAATCACAATAAATTTTGCAAAAAAAACAGAAAACCATGCGTATCCTATTCTACATATTACAAAAAGAGTTTACTCAAATATTCCGCAACAAAGGTATGTTGCCCATCATCTTTGTGTTACCTCTTGTGCAGATGCTGATATTGGTATTTGCAGCCACCTTCGAGATAAAAAGGGTGGACATGGTGGTGGTCGACCAGGACCACAGCAGCAGTGCCCGCCAGCTCATCGACCGCATACGGGCCAACAAACTCTTTGTCATCAACGCCTTTCCGGCCTCGGCCACCGAAGCCGAAAAGATGATTCAGGCCGGAAAAACCGATCTGGCTCTGGTGATACCCCACGACTTCGACAAAAAGGCGACTCTTCGCCAAAATGCGGAGTTACAGATATTGGTAGATGCCATCAACGGCAACGCGGCCCAGCTTGGCTCTACTTACCTGACAAGCATCGTGAATGACTTCAACCGCGACCTGCAACTCCGGCAGAGCCGGGCCAACCAACCCCGCCCCGCGGTTATTGTGGCTGAGCCCTCGTTTTGGTTCAATGCAGAACTCAACTACCGCCACTACATGGCTCCGGGCATATTGGTGGTACTGATAACGGTGGTGGGGATGTTTCTGGGGGGAATGAATCTGGTGCGCGAAAAAGAGCTCGGCACCATCGAGCAAATCAACGTTACCCCCATCCGCAAATGGCAGTTTATCGCCGGCAAGCTCCTCCCCTTCCTGCTTTTGGGACTTTTCGAGCTCAGCTTCGGACTGCTGATTGCTAAACTGGTTTTCGGGCTCCCCATCCGGGGCAGTTTGCCTCTGCTGTTTCTGATAGCCTCGGTTTACCTCGTGCTGGTACTCTCCATCGGGCTCTACATCTCTACCGAAAGCGATACACAGCAACAGGTTACCTTTGTCAGCTATTTTATGATGATGATATTTATTCTGCTCAGCGGCCTCTTCACACCCGTAGAAAGTATGCCCGTGTGGGCTCAGCGTATCGACTATTTCAATCCGCTCTACTACTTCGTCAGGGTGATGCGAAGCGTCATACTCAAGGGTTCGGGTTTGCAGGAGGTGATATGGGAGTTTGCCGCGCTGGCCGGATTTGCCACTCTGATGTTTTCGCTGGCTATATTCCGCTACCGGAAGACTACGTAAGGATTAGCATCTGCTCTACAAACTTCGCAGCCTTCGAAAACTTTGAGTCAATCAACTGAATACAAAGGAAGAGCTACCCGATAGAGAACCCAACGGACTGAAACCGATTATTGAGCTACCGGAGATGGCGGAAGAATTACTGAAATTGACAGAAGAGCTACCGGAGTTTGCGGAAGAGCTACCGGAGTTTGCGGAAAAGCTACCGGAGTTTGCGAAAGAGCTACCGAAAGTTGCGGAAAAGCTACCGGGGTTTGCGAAAGAGCTACCGAAGTTTGCGGGAGAGCTACCGGGGTTTGCAAAAGAGCTACCGAAGTTTGCAGAAAAGCTACCGAAAGTTGCGGAAAAGCTACCGGGGTTTGCGAAAGAGCTACCGGAGTTTGCGGGAGAGCTACCGAAGTTTGCGAAAGAGCTACCGAAGTTTGCGAAAAAACTACCGAAAGTTGCGAAAAAGCTACCGAAGTTTGCAGAAGAGCTACCGAAGTTTGCGGAAAAGCTACCGGGGTTTGCGGAAGAGCTACCGGGGTTGGTTGATAAATTGCGGCAAATGCAGCCACTCTTACCCGAAATATCTGTAAAGCTACCTAAACGATACACAGTGCTACTACATCATATATCTGTACGGCTAAATAATTGAAGAAGGCTGAAGTAGTTCGTTGTATTAATGATTAAAAAGAGGAATCATATTCTATCTGCCGACCCGGTATAAACAACAAGAGACTGACTCTATCGATTTATGTGACAGCCTCTTGTACGGAAGATAATCCTATTTATCTTCTTTGTAGAAGTCGGTATTGGTCTCGGCATTTACCTCAAGATTTTGGCTATATTTGTATCTGGCCGATTTTTCTTTTGCAAACATCATTTTCATGCCGGTATCATCTTTCTCGAAAACCATTGTATTGCTAATACCTTTCACGGTTTGAACAATCACGTTGAAACCCTGAATAATTGAATGTTTAATTGAATTCATCGACCCGCTCTCATCGAGTATGATGAGGTTGTGCACTTGTTGTTTTGTTTCATATTTTCTGTATTTAATGGTGAATAGAAAACACAAAGAAACGGCACGATTTTGTCAACTTCTGACAACGACTGTTTTTTGAAAAAAGTTTCCACTCAAACAACAATTATCATCAATCGGGTTAGCCATTTTTTTGAGTAACCTCAGCGAGAGGGATAGTAGCGGATACCCCGCAGCCGGCTGCAAAAGCCTGAATACCAACACAAAGACAAACCGGCGAGGAGTATGAGCGGATAGCCCGGCCCCCGTGGGGCTCGCCCAAAAAAGAATAAAAAAGGGAGTTGGGGTGGATATTTTTCTAAAAAAAATGGAGTACCTTTGTCGGGCAAACTCAGAATGAGAGTTGTAATTGCCCGAAAGAGAATGAAACTGACTGATATTCAACAAACTTGCTTAAGAAATAATTTGCCGTTCTTTGCCTTCAGAATGCCTCTGGAGAGCGATGTGGTGATGGGCGTTCAGCTCACACCGGAAGTGGCTGCTTTTGAGGGATTTGCACCTGGCAGACGGGGATTTGTGGCGGTGCCGTTTGATGACGGTAGTTGTGCATCGGCTTTGTGGATTGAGGCGGATATTCTGACCCAAAACGGAGCTCTGACAGATGCCGACGCTGCCAGGGTGAACAGCTGCAGGTTTGCGGCCAAAGAGCGGCGTTGCGCGGGAGAATCGATAGGCCGGGATGAGTATTTGCAGCAGGCAAACGATTTGATAGACCGGCTTCGGAAGGGAGAACTGGAGAAGGTGGTTTTGTCGAGAACGATTGTAAGAGCAACGGAGGAGATACCGGATGTTTCGGGGCTGTTTGAGCAGATGTGCGACCGGTATCCGAATGCCTGTGTATCGATGTTTTATGTGCCGGGCGAGTGTATGTGGCTGGGCGCAACACCGGAGACGCTGCTGACGGTGGAGGGCGAGCGGGTGAGCACGATGTCGCTGGCTGGCACCAAGGTGCAGGACGCGGCGGTGAAGTGGAGCGCGAAGGAGCGCGAAGAGCAGGAGATGGTGAGCTTGTATGTGGAGGATGTGCTGGCCGGATTTGAGTTTCGGAAAGTGACCAAAGAGGGTCCCACTGAGCATCGGGCAGGACACCTGTGCCACCTGATGACGCGCTACGACTGCGAAGGAAAACTGACCCGGGAGGCGATGACCCGACTGGTAGAGCTGCTGCACCCCACGCCGGCGGTGTGCGGATTGCCCAAAGAGAGCTCTCTGCAACTGATACGCCAAACGGAAAAGCACGACAGGGAGTATTATGCCGGATATCTGGGTTTTGTGAGTGATGAGAGAATGCACCTGTATGTGAACCTGCGGTGTATGAAGATAGAACAAGGTGGTATAACGTGCTACGTGGGCGGCGGACTGACAGCCCTTTCGGACGCAGAAGCCGAATGGAACGAAACCTGCCTGAAAGCAGAGACGTTGCTGGGCATACTGGAAAATAAATGAGATAAATGGATAGCAGATCAGATAAAAAAAGCGTACAAATAGTAGTAGATGTGTGTGCCCGAAAAGGGATGCGACAGGTGGTGATATCGCCGGGCTCGCGCAATGCACCCCTCTCTATCAGCTTCAACCGCGATGAACGGGTGGAGTGTTTTGTGATTGTGGATGAGCGAAGCGCGGCATTTTTTGCACTGGGACTTGCTCAGATGAGCGGCGAACCGGTGGGTCTGGTGTGTACGTCGGGTACTGCGCTGCTGAACTATGCTCCGGCTGTGTGCGAGGCCTTTTACCAACGGATACCGCTGGTGGTATTGTCGGCCGACAGACCGGTGGAGTGGATAGATCAGGATGATAGTCAGGCCATTAACCAACAAAATATATTTGCGGGATATGTAAAAAAATCGTTTCAGCTGCCGGCAGAGGTGAGCTGCAACGACGACGCGTGGTATGTAAACCGATGCCTGAATGAGGCAATAAACCTGGCAATGGCGGGTAGAAAAGGGCCTGTTCACATCAACATACCTCTGCGGGAACCGCTGTACAGACTGAGCGGTGATTTTGCACAGAACGAGCGAAAAATTGAGTGCTACGAACCGGATAGCCGACTGTCTGACAGACAATTGGAGGAGCTGAGAGAGAGAGCATCCGGATGCGATAAGATATTGATTTTGTGTGGATTTATGCCTGCTGCGGCGACAGAAAAAGCGGCGCAAATCTGGCAAAAAACAACAGAAAACCAACAGGTGGTGATATTGGCAGAGCCGGTATCGAATGTAGGTTGCGCAACAGCGATAACCACCATTGACCGGGTTTTGAATACCCTGACACCGGTAGAAATTGAGCTGTTCACACCGGATTTGGTGATTAGCTGCGGGGGAGCTTTGGTATCGAAACAGATTAAAACATTTCTGAAAAACAACCCGCCCCGCGAACATTGGTATGTGGGCAAGGGCGAGTCGCACATCGATACACTGCAACGCCTGACAGCACTGATACAGTGCGAACCAACGGATTTTCTGGAACAGCTGTTTCCGGTGACGGGTGGTGATGCCGGATTTTCGGAGAGATGGAACCAAAAAGCAGCTGTGGCAGAAAAGAGACACAACCGCTTTCTGGAGGGTGCGCCGTGGTCGGATTTGAAAGCTTTCGAAATCCTCACTTCTGCCCTGCCCGCCCGATGCAATCTGCAACTGGGCAACAGCTCGGCGGTGAGATACGGGCATCTGTTCAGACAAAATAACCCGTCTACCATATATTCCAACAGAGGCACAAGCGGCATAGATGGTTCTACCTCGACGGCTGTGGGTGCTGCCTGCAATTCGCAACAGCCAACGGTCTTTATCAGTGGCGATATTAGTTTTTACTACGACTCTAACGCGCTATGGAACAAATATTTGTCGCCCAATCTGCGCATCGTAGTGATGAAAAACGGTGGCGGCAGTCTCTTCCGCTTTATACCCGGCCCCTCGGAGGTAGAAGAGCTGGAGGAGTATTTCGAGGCAGCGCAGGATTTGAATATTGCCAAAATGGCTGATTTGTACGGTCTGCCTTATTACAGGGCAAATAGCGCCGATGAGCTGCGGGAGCTACTTCCGCTGTTTCTGGCAAAACACGACCGCACACCGGTTTTGGAGATTTGTACCCCAAGAGAGGAGAATGATGTGGTATTGAAAGGCTACTTCAGGGCGTTAAGGGGGGGATAGTAGTTACGGGTTACGGGTTACGAGTAGACAGAGTAAACGGGTAAACTAGTAGACGGGTAGACGAGTAGACAAGGGAACTGGTAAACGAGTAAACTGGTAGACGGGTAGACGAGTAGACAAGGGAACTGGTAAAAGAGTAAACTTAGTAGACTAGTAAACCGAAGAAATGGCACAAGAAAACAGTACCTCCGCAACCGAAAACGTATAACGTAAAACTTATAACTTAATACTTAATACTTAAAACTTATAACTTAATACTTAAAACTTATAACTCAAATGAGAACCTGGACAACCATTAAAGAGTACGAAGACATCAAATTTGAGTACTTCGAAGGCATAGCCAAGATTACAATAAACCGTGAGCATGTGCGCAATGCCTTCAGACCCGAAACCAACATGGAGATGCTGGATGCCATGCATATATGCAGCGAACGCGGAGATATTGGCGTGGTGGTGCTCACCGGTGCCGGCGACAAGGCGTTTTGCGCAGGTGGCGACCAAAAGGTAAAAGGCATCGGCGGATACATCGACGAACACGGCGTTCCCCGCCTCAATGTGCTCGATCTGCACAAGGCAATTCGCTCGATACCCAAACCGGTGATTGCGATGGTAAACGGATTTGCCATTGGTGGCGGACATGTGTTGCACGTCATCTGCGACCTGACTATCGCCTCGGAGAATGCGATTTTCGGACAAACCGGCCCACGCGTAGGTAGTTTCGATGCCGGCTTTGGCTCGTCGTATCTGGCCCGTTGCGTGGGACAGAAGAAGGCGCGTGAGATTTGGTTCCTCTGCCGCCAGTATTCGGCACACGAAGCCGAAGAGATGGGCATGGTCAACAAAGTAGTACCCCTCGAACAACTGGAAGACGAAACCGTGGAATGGTGCCAAAAGATACTGGAAAACAGCCCTATGGCTATCCGGATGATTAAGCGCGGACTCAATGCAGAACTCGACGGACAACGCGGACTGATGGAGTTTGCCGGCGATGCCACCATGATGTATTACCTGATGGAAGAGGCGCAAGAGGGCAAACATGCATTCCTCGAAAAGAGAAAACCGGACTTTCAGAAATTCCCGAAATTCCCGGGTTAATATAATAAAGAGATGCTAAAGGCCGAATTTACACCCTATACGCTTCAGTTTAAACGCCCCGGTGGAACATCGCGGGGCGTTCTCACATCCAAACAGACCTGGTTTGTAAAGATTTTTGATGATGAAAATCCTGAGATTTCAGGACAGGGAGAATGCGCCCTGTTTCGGGGTTTGGGCTGCGACGACCGCCCCGAATACGAACAGATGCTGGAAAGTCTGGCTCGCCATCTACCGGCACCGGAAGAGCTGCCGGCAGTGCTGAAAGAGTATCCTTCGATATTGTTCGGAGTCGAAACTGCGCTGGCCGACCTCAAAAACGGTGGCAAAGGGGTAATATACCCGTCGGATTTCGCCGAAGGTAGTGACTCGATACTAATAAACGGACTCATCTGGATGGGGACAAAAGAGGAGATGAAAGAGCAGATACGCAGCAAGCTGAAAGAGGGCTTCACCTGCCTCAAACTAAAAATAGGCGCCCTGGATTTCGAAGCAGAAATTGAATTGCTACATAGCATACGTCAGGAATTCAAGGCTCAAACCGTAGAGCTTCGGGTAGATGCTAATGGCGCATTTTCGCCCGGCGAAGCAATGGAAAAACTGGAGCGCCTGAGCCAATACGATATCCACTCGATAGAACAACCCATACGTGCCGGACAGTGGGAAGAGATGTCCCGCATTTGCCGCACATCGCCCATCCCCGTGGCGTTGGACGAAGAGCTAATCGGTATAAACGACACAGAGACCAAACGCCGATTGCTCGAAACCATTCAACCACAATACATAATACTGAAACCTTCGTTGCACGGCGGTTTTGCCGGAAGCGATGAATGGATAAGGCTGGCCGAAGAGCAACAAATAAACTGGTGGGCAACCTCAGCATTGGAGTCGAACATCGGACTAAACGCCATCGCACAATGGTGCTACACCTACCACAACCCACTTCCTCAGGGGCTGGGAACAGGGCAGTTATTTACTAATAATGTAGAATCGAAATTGCGTCTGTTGCGCGATTTATTGTACATTCAACCTGCATAAAACTGTTAGTCAGGATTATACAGGAACAATATTTAACTGCCAAAACAGGCAGATGCACCCTATTTGGCATGCTTTTTGCATATTTATAAACAGGAAATATAAAATAAAAATATATGAGCACAGAGAACGAAGAATTAGCAACACAAAACACTGTTAATCAGGATAATGAAGAAACAAATGCAGAGTTCACCGGCAACGGGGAAACGGCAGAAACACCGACAGAGGAGTTGAGCGAATCTGACAAAATGGCAGCCGAGCTGGCAGAAATGAAGGTAAAATATGCCGAATTGAGCAATTCGCATCTTCGCTTGATGGCCGAATTTGACAACTACCGCAAAAGAACGTTAAAAGAAAAAAGCGAGTTGATTAAAAACGGAGGTGAGACAACACTCACCCGCATACTGACAGTAGTTGACGACTTCGACAGAGCCATGAATGCGATGAAGAGTGCTACGGAGATGTCGGCAGTGGTAGAGGGTATCGAACTGATTTACAACAAATTCTCGGACTTCCTGAAGCAGAACAACGTCTCTCTGATTGAGACCGAAAACTGCGTGTTCGATACTGAGTTTCACGAAGCAATCACCACGATACCCGCCCCAACAGAAGAGTTGAAAGGCAAGATAATCGACTGTGTACAAAAAGGATATAAATTAAACGACAAAGTAATACGCTTTGCAAAAGTAGTAGTGGGAGAATAAAAGGATGTCAACAAAAAGAGATTTTTACGAAATACTGGGTGTCTCCAAAAATGCTACGGCAGACGAGATTAAAAAAGCCTACCGAAAAAAAGCGATCGAGTTTCACCCCGATAAAAACCCGGGTAACAAAGAGGCCGAGGAGAAATTCAAAGAAGCTGCCGAGGCCTACGAAGTGCTGAGCGACGAGAATAAAAAGAGTCGTTACGACAGATACGGCCATCAGGGACTTGGTGGCGGTGGTGGCGGATACAGCGGCCAGGGCATGTCTATGGACGATATATTCTCGCACTTCGGCGATATATTCGGTGGTCACTTTGGTGGTGGCGGCGGATTTAGTGGTTTTGGCGGATTTGGTGGCGGCGGCGGTGGTCGCTCAGTCAACCGCGGAAGCGACCTGCGCGTGAAGGTAAAGCTCAATCTGAAGGAGATTGCCACCGGGGTTGAAAAGAAAATCAAGGTAAAAAAATATGTAAGTTGCTCGCATTGCAAAGGCACAGGCGCCGAAGATGGCAGCAGCTTCACCACCTGCTCTACCTGTAATGGTATGGGACAGGTAAACCGGATTCAGAACACTATTTTAGGCAGAATACAAACGGCGGCAACCTGCCCTACCTGCAACGGCGATGGTAAAAACATCACAAAAAAATGCAGCCATTGCAACGGCGAAGGTGTAACCCGCGACGAAGAGGTGATCTCTATCAACATTCCCGCCGGTGTGGGCGAAGGCATGCAACTCTCTATGAGTGGCAAAGGAAATGCTGCAAGACGTGGTGGTATCAGTGGAGATCTGCTGATTGTGATTGAGGAAGAAGATCACCCCGAATTGACCAGAGACGAGAACGACCTGATTTACAACCTGCTGCTCAGTTTCCCAACAGCAGTACTGGGTGGAAGCATTGAGGTACCCACTGTTGATGGAAAGGTGAAAGTAAAAATTGATCCCGGCACACAACCCGGTAAGGTATTGCGCCTCAGAGGAAAAGGATTACCCAGCGTAAACCGCTATGGTACCGGCGATTTATTGGTAAATATCAGCGTTTATATACCCGAAACGCTCACCAGCGAAGAACGAAAGATGATCGAAAAGCTTCAGAAATCGGAAAATCTGGAGCCATCCACAGAGAAAAAAGAGGGATTCTTCCGGAAATTCAAACATCTGTTTGATTAATATATGATCCACAATCTACGACTCAACATCACCGACCCACATCCGGCAAAACTAATTGTCGGCGTGAGCGGTGGTGCCGATTCGGTGGCATTGCTCCACCTGTTGAGGGAGTCGGGAATAGCTTGTGTAGCCGCGCATTGCAATTTTCACCTGCGTGGCGAGGAATCTGACCGCGACGAACAATTTGTACGAAAATTGTGCAAAGAGTGGAATATTGCACTGGAAGTGAAACAGTTCGATACAACACGAATTGCAAAAGAGCAAAAAAAATCCATCGAAATGGCTGCCCGCGATCTTCGCTACAGCTGGTTCGAAGAGTTACGCATGAGCTATCAGGCCGATGACATTGCAGTAGCACATCACAGCGATGACGCGGTTGAGACCCTGATTCTCAACCTACTGCGGGGCACCGGCATACGCGGACTCAGCGGCATGTCGCTTCGAAATGGGCACATAATCAGACCACTAGTCGAGTCAACCAGATCAGAAATCGAGAAATACCTGAACAACAGAAAGATAGAGTATGTAAATGACAGCAGCAACAGCGAATCTGTTTATACCCGCAACAAAATCAGACTGGAACTACTCCCGCTGATGGAACAAATAAATCCATCTGTCAGACAATCGCTACTGCAAACCGCAGGCCGCCTGCTCGAAACGGAAAAAGTGTACCTTTCCGCAATCGAAAAACAGAAAGAAGAGGTTCTCTCTTTTGTCAATGAAACAGGCTATATCTCCATAGAAAAGCTCAAAAAGATGGTTTCGACATCGGCACTTCTGTTCGAAATTCTTAATCCGTATGGGTTTAATAGTGCAACGATAGAATCGATTGCACAATCATTGGATTCAATATCCGGAAAACATTTTCTATCTTCGGAATATCGGGTAATTAAGGACAGAGACCAACTGATTATCACACCTATACCCCAAAAGGAGACCAGAGAGATAACAATTGATTCTCCGGTTGGCAAAACAGAAACATCGCCACAACTCTCGTTCCGGATCGAAGATATTGAAGGATTCAAATTTTCAAAAGAAAAAAATATTGCCTGTTTTGATGCCGGCAAGGTTACATTTCCCCTCACACTTCGCCCCGTAAAACAAGGAGACAGCTTTGTTCCATTTGGTATGAGAGGACGCAAAAAGCTCAGTGATTATTTCAGTGATAACAAATACAGTCTGTTAGACAAAGAGCAGGCACTGGTTTTATGCTGTGGCAACGATATTATCTGGCTGTTGGGCGAAAGATCCGACAACCGGTATCGGGTAGACGAAAAGACGCGACAGATACTGGTTGTTGAGGTTTGTTCAGAGAAAAAAGACTAAAATTGATAAAAGATAAAAGAGCCAGGAACAAAGATATTGGGACAAAAATATTAGAGCCAAGACAAAGAGCAAAAAACAAGAGCAAAGACAAAAGAATAAAGAATCAGGACCGGTGAAAATTGACAGCCGGTCTTTTGTCATTTATAAAAATAACGAGAAAAGAATCTGAAATACAAACAACGACCCTTAAAGCCGTTACTCTTTTGTCTTGGGTCTTGGATTTTTAGTCCCGGTTCTTTTGTCTTTGATCTTTGCTCTTGGTTCTTTTGTCTAAATAATCATTTATCGTCCAATTCCCGTTACCGCAAACCGACAGCCCCTATTTCAAAAGCAAAGAGCTATCACCGTAACTCAGAAAACGGAAATCATTTGCCAAAGCATAGTCGTAGATAGCTTTCCAGTTTCCCTCCACAAAAGCAGAAACCAACAGCAATAAAGTACTCGTCGGCTGATGAAAATTGGTCACTATACCATCAATTATCCGAAACTGATATCCCGGAGCAATCATAATCTGGGTAGAAGTAACCAATCGCTCCGAACCCATCCTGGTCAGGTATGCAATAATCTCACTCAAAGCCTCTTCCCGACTCATATCCACCTCCATTGTATAGGGCATCCATTGTGTCACCTTGAGCATCTCCGACGAGGCCATGGGATGTTTTCGCAGCAGATGTCCGATGTAGTAAAGACTCTCGAGCGTACGCACCGAGGTTGTCCCCACAGCTACTGTTTTGGGTGCATCCAACAAGCTCTGAATCAATGATTTTTCGACAGAGATAAACTCTGTGTGCATATCGTGCCCGGCAATTGTTTCGGACTTAACGGGCTGAAAGGTACCGGCACCCACATGCAGAGTAAGCTCTGCGCACGGGATATTGCGCATTTTCAGTTCTTCAAAAACATTCGGAGTAAAATGCAATCCGGCAGTGGGTGCTGCCACAGAACCCTCTATTCGGGAGTAGACAGTCTGATATGTTTCGAGGTCACTCTCTTCGGTCTTCCGGTTGAGATATGGAGGAATGGGCAATTCGCCCACCGCATCGAGCAGACGGGCAAAATTCACAGAACCCTCCTCCCAGGTGAAGCGGATGACGTGCGTATTTCCCCGTGTCTCTATCTTTTCGGCATAGAGAGGCATCCCTCCCTCCGGCAAATCTACCACAACCGAAAGCCTGCCACTTTTCCATTTCTTCAGATTACCCACCATACAGAGCCAATCGCAGGTGCCGGCAGACTGAAACGACAAAGCATAATCGGACGGAGCAACCGGTTCGAGGCAGAAAATCTCGATAGCGGCTCCTGTCTCTTTAAAAAAATGCAGTCGCGCCTGAATAACCCGGGTGTTGTTGAAAACCAACAAACTATCGGATGGCAGCAGAGCGGGCAACTGATTGAAAACCGATTCAGAAATCACACCATCGCGGTAAACCAAAAGCTTAGACTTATCCCTCTCCGACAGGGGAAAACGGGCAATCCGGTCTTCCGGTAGATTGTAATTGTACTCTTCGATGCGTATGTCTTTAATTTGCTTTATCATAATCAGGTTAGTAATTTGTATTTATCGTCTGTTTGATCTTCTATTAATATATGCGTCAACCGGGAAATTGCAAAGTTAGAGAAATCTGACTGATGCACCTTCTGATATCCTTTTAGCGTATCGTTTTCGCAATCAACTTCCACCTCGTAAAAGTCGGCAGAAATACGCCGGTGCGAAAGCAAATGAACCACATTCTCTTTTTTTAGTTGAAAGGATAACTCCCCCACTCCATCGAACAACAGCCTGAACTCACTCAAAAGAGCCAATTCGTTGAGAGCCATTTTTTCGGTGGTTTCAATCAGCGGAAATTCGAAGAGATTTTTCCAGATATCGTTACCGGTTCGCTTGTTCAGATAGATATAGTCGCCAAATCGAACAAGGAAATAGTTGAAGAAGCGGTTCTTAACCACCGTTTTCCCCTGCTTTACCGGTAGCAACTCCACCCGTTTGCGATGATAAGCCAGACAAACATCCTGTAACGGACAACTGTTGCAATCCGGGTTTCGGGGCAAACACTGAGTGGCCCCCAGCTCCATCATCGCCTGATTGTGCGTAGCCGGGTCTTCAACCGACAGAATCTGTTGCGCCAACTCTGCAAAAAAGCGTTTCCCTTCAGTAGAATCGATGGGCAAATCCACATCGAACAAACGGGACAGCACCCGATATACATTGCCATCCACTGTAGCAAAGGGTTGTCCGTAAGCAAAAGAGCAGATGGCTGCCGCCGTATAATCACCTACTCCTTTGAGTGCCCTTACATCTCTATATAAGGAAGGAAAAATGCCATTGTATTTTTCAGCGATAGTTTTTGCCGCCTGATGCAAATTGCGGGCTCTGCTGTAATAACCCAACCCCTGCCAATATTTCAACACCTCATCTTCGTCGGCTTCTGCCAGAGAAATCACATCCTGAAAACGGGAAATAAAGCGACGATAATAATCCAATCCCTGAGCTACCCGGGTCTGTTGCAGTATAATTTCGGAAATCCAGATACGATACGGATCATTGATATTTCGCCAGGGCAAATCTCTTTTTTGGCGATCGTACCAATCAATCAGAGAGGCGCTTATTCTGTTTTTCTTCATTTTATCATCAAATTTGATGCAAAAATACACACAAATGCAGTAAAAATGAATATTTCTCAAAATAAATAGTTCTGTCGTTTTTCTGTTCCGATAAAATGGTATATATTTGCAGTCCAATTTTTTATTTAAAAAAGCATTTCACAAATTAATCAAATAATTTTATGACAAAGGCTGATATCGTTAACGAAATTTCCCAATCTACGGGGATTGAGAAAGCAGCTGTTTTAGCAACAGTTGAATCGCTCATGGAGGTAATAAAACAATCACTGGCAAAAGGTGACAATGTTTATCTTCGTGGTTTTGGTAGCTTCATTATCAAGAAAAGAGCACAAAAAACAGCTCGTAACATTTCTAAAAATACAACAATTGTTATTCCGGAGCACAACATCCCATCGTTCAAACCAGCAAAAACCTTCATGGACACCGTGAAAGGTGAATAATCAATAACGGATTTTATTATTAACAATTTAAAGAAATAAAAGTATGCCAAGCGGAAAGAAAAGAAAAAGACATAAGATGTCTACGCACAAGCGCAAAAAAAGACTGAGAAAAAACAGACACAAGAAGAAAAAATAATTGATTTTTTCACTTTCATCTGAATCAAGTCTCCAAAGAACAAACTTAATAAGTTTCCATATTAAGTTTGTTCTTTGCGTATTGTATTATGAAGTTTATGCGTGTGTTATAAGATAACAACGCAGTTACTTACTTTAAAAAGAACAATTGTGAATAGCGAACTCATTCTCGACGTCACCCGGAAAGAAGTCTCTATTGCCATTCTCGAAGACAAGAATCTGGTAGAATTGCAAAAAGAGGCGCAAAACATCTCTTTCTCTGTGGGTGACATATATCTGGGAAAGGTAAAAAAACTTATGCCCGGATTAAATGCTGCGTTCGTTGATGTCGGTTACGAGAAAGATGCCTTTCTCCACTATCTTGATTTGGGCTCACACTTTAGTTCCCAAAACAAATTTCTCAGACAAACTATTTCTGATCGAAAAAAAGTACCTTCAATCTCCAAATTTCAAACCCTACCGGAGATATCCAAAGATGGTACAATCACTGATTTACTTACTTCGGGACAAGAGATACTGGTACAGATAGCCAAAGAGCCAATCTCGTCGAAAGGCCCCCGCCTGACAGCAGAGATCTCATTTGCAGGCAGATACCTGGTTCTTATTCCGTTTGCCGATAAAGTCTCGGTTTCTCAAAAAATCAAATCAGCCGAAGAACGTTCCAGACTCAAGCAACTTATTTTAAGCGTCAAGCAAAAAAACTTTGGTGTTATTGTTCGCACAGTAGCCGAAGGCAGAAAAGTAGAGGAGCTGGATAGCGAACTGAAGTTACTCGTGCGTAAATGGGAGGAGTGTGTCAATAAACTGCAAAAAGCGAAATTGCCGTCTCTTATTCTTGAAGAAGCGAGTCGCACAGGAGCTTTGCTGCGGGATATATTTAATCCCTCTTTTCAGAGCATTCATGTAAACGACTCCGACACCTATCTGCAGGTGAAAGAGTATGTGGAAATGATTGCCCCCGAAAAAGCTGAAATTGTAAAACTTTATCAGGGTGATACGCCAATCTTTGATACTTTCGGCGTTACCAAACAGATTAAATCGTTGTTTGGTAAAACTGTAACATTCAAGAGTGGAGCCTATTTGATTATTGAGCATACCGAAGCTTTGCATGTAATTGATGTAAACAGTGGAAATCGCTCTAAGAGCGGACGCGGACAAGAAGAGAATGCTCTCGATGTGAATATTGCTGCCGGACAAGAGATTGCCCGCCAACTTCGACTTCGCGATATGGGAGGAATTATTGTGGTTGACTTTATCGATATGCAGGAGGGAGAAAACAGACAAAAACTGTTTGATACTATGCGCGATGCCATGTCGAAAGACAGAGCTAAACACAATATTCTACCGTTGAGTAAATTTGGGTTGATGCAAATCACGCGCCAAAGGGTTCGTCCGAACATGGATATCAACACAATGGAAGATTGCCCCAACTGCTACGGCAACGGGCAAATTAAGCCGTCTATACTTTTCACTGACTCACTCGAAAGAAAAATCGACTATCTCGTGAATAAAGTAAAGATTAAGAAATTTAAGCTACATGTTCACCCATTTCTGGCAGCCTTTATTAATAAAGGGTTTTATTCGCTGAAGTGGAAATGGAGATGTTCGTATAGCTTCGGACTAAAAATTATCCCCGATCAGAGTTTAGCTTATCTGGAATATCGATTTATCGATTCCGACAAAAACGAAATAGACCTCAAAGAGGAAATTGAAATCAAATAAATTTCTATTCCCTACAAAAAATTAAAAGAGGATGCCTTTAATAGATAGGGTATCCTCTTTTTTTATTCCTGCTAAAAGAAAAGAGGCTATCGCCCGGTGGAGACAGCCTCTTTCCAAAAATTCGGGTCAGAGCTTTATTCTTCGGTTTTGATCTTCTCGGTTTTCACCTCCTCAAAAGAAACGACAAATTCAACCCGCCGATTCTGAGCACGTCCTGCTACTGTTTTGTTATCACCCACAGGTTTGGTATCTCCATATCCGTTTGAGGTTATACGACTCTCAGAAACGCCTTTATTGATTAAATATTTGCGTACCGCAGCAGCCCGTTTATCAGAAAGAATAATATTACTTTCCGGCTTACCCACATTATCCGTGTGCCCCTGAACTTCAATCAAATAGGCTGGATTATCAATCAACATCATGGCAATCTGATTCAAGATCGGAAACGAAAGAGGTTTAATCACATCCTTACCCGTTTCGAACTGTATGCCCTGAAGCGCCTTTTTAAACAAAGAACGAACCTCCTTGGTCAATTCCGGACAACCCTTGTTTGAAGATGGCCCTGCCACCGTCGGACACCTATCCATGTAGTCAAATACACCATCTCCATCTGTATCTTTTACGCAGCCGTTTTTATCCACGTAATTGCGTTGGTCAGGTGATGTATTCGGACAGTTATCCATATAATCGGGAACACCATCTTTATCATTATCCAACGGACAGCCCACAGAGTCGACTCGCCCAATGGCCTCAACAGGTGTATTCGGACATCTATCCAGATAATCGGCTACCCCATCCTTGTCGCTATCCAACGGGCAACCAACAGAATCTACCCTGGCGCCCAAAGGCGTATTCATACATTTATCGAGATAATCGGGAACACCATCTTTATCGGCATCCAGGGGACAACCCTCTGAGTTGACAACTATCCCGGCAGGAGTATTCGGACAATTATCCAGATAATCAGGCACATTATCTTTATCACTATCAATCGGACAGCCATTAATATCTACCATACCGTGTGCTGCAGCTGGTGTATTGGGGCACAAATCCATGTAATCAGGAACACCGTCGTAGTCACTATCAATAGGACAGCCATGTTCATCCACCTTCACCTTTCGGGGTGTGTCCGGACATCTGTCGTATTTATCTTTTACACCATCCCTGTCTTTATCTTTGCGATTGCCAAATACAAAGCTCAAACCGGCAGTATAATTAAACCCGGTAGCCTTATAAGGTATGGGAACAGAACCATTATCCATCGAATATTTTGCGAATGTAGTTGGAATATAATCTGTGGCAGCAAACCAATGAACAATGCCGGTGCGAACGCCAAAGCCAACGCCCAGATTATTTATTCGACCATTCATATACGACCACGACAGCGAGATATTTGCCCATTCGGCAGGTTTTCCATTAACAGTTGCTGTGAGCTGCTCGTAGGTCCGTTCTTTTCGAAACAGGGTGTGCGACAACAGACCAACACTCAGTTTTTTATTCAGGAAAGAATATTCTGCAGCAATATTCAGTTTGGGAGATGTAGAGGTAGAGTAACTACTCTTCGTTTGATTGGTTTTCACATTATCCTTCAGCTCATCCGCAATGGCTTGCAATGAATCCTCAACAGAAATATTATCGAAATTGCCTTTGAAAATACCGGCACCTGTATAGGAATAGTTGAGGCTGTAATTGATATTGTTTACATTTCTTTTCCAGTAAATACGCCCAAAATCGAGCAATGCACCCGATACAGAGAGATCCTCTGTAATGTTGTAGTTTACACCTAAATCGAGACCAAAACCGGCACCCGATGGCTTCACCCACTCACGTCGGCGGGAGGGTTCTGTATATTCAAAATCATTAAGACCGTTTCCGACAACAAAAGTTCCCGGAAGCGCAACATTAACCACGCCATCCGCATCGATACGCCACTCATCTATATTGGCATTCAAATCAAATCGATTATTCTTTGTGGATATATTGGCATTTCCATACAGATATTTCAGTTTGGCACCTACGGTCAGTTTTTCATTGATAATGCGTGAATGACCAACTGCAAATTCGGTATAAGCCGTAGCATTCAATCCGATATTCTTAAAATCAAAATAGTTGGCATCTTCATTGGGTGTACCGTATAGCAAGAATTTGAAAATATCCCGGGGAACCCCCAAACCCATATCCAGCTTCTGCGTGGCAGCAAACGACCAATACATATTTTTTAATCGAAATCCAAAGCCAAACAGATTTATGTCCGAACTATTCCGTATGGCTGTGGGGGATTGTATCGAGTTATATAAAGCATCTTTATTGCCAAACTGAGGATGCAAAAAACTGACTGTCTGCCCCCCTCTGTTATAGACCAAATCACTCAGGCTTAGAGAATTATTCCCAAATCCGAAACGGGTATAGCCCCAATAGGGCAACGATACATACACATTACTCATGGGTTGAAATGCCGGATTGAGATAATGCCGTGTAGGCGAATTCTCGATAAAATAGTGCGTATTTACTTGTTGTGCCATTGTTGACTGAAATAAAACAAACAACATTATCAAACAAGATATAAATCCGGTCAAACGCTTATTTATGATATTCATCTTCATAGTGGATCTATTTAAAAGTTTTATTTGTAAATTGCGCACTGCCAAACACACCTACCTTCACCGAAAAATTATCCTGCGGACGAATATGGATAGGCTTCGTGGCATCCTGACCGGAGAATTTAACTTCGAAACGAATTCTATCCGTTTTCAACAGATCTTTTACCTGAGACTCATTCAGCTCAATCAGAATGATTTGCTCATTCGCAACTTGCGCATAACCGGTAATGGCATCTACCGAGGCCGATCTAATTTCATACGTTTTTTGGATATCCGAATTAATTACAGTGTTAGTGGAATTCAACAAAGTCATAGTATACGCAATCGTTACAGGAAATCCGTTTTTCACCTTTAATACCAGTTTTGCTTTTTTAAGCGCATTCAGCGAATCCATATCTGCCGTAATTGATTTTTTCACATCCATAATAGAATCCTTATGCGTAAAATTACTCCCCCCATTCAGATAGAGAGGAAAGCGAGCCATGACGTTTACTTTAATTCGGTCATCCGGAGTCAGGAAGTCGGGTTTCAAATCCGATGCATTTGAATTGACAACACTAAATTTCGATTCAAAAATGTCGGGACGAACTGCCTGGTCAAAAAACAGATTGGTACCCCCATTGGTAGAGTTAACAGGATCGATCTGTTGCGTTACCCAAAGACCCGGTTTATCTGGTTTCGAGGTAATCAGTACCGTTTTCTTATTTGTAGTGTGATTGTCGAACCAGGCAAAAACGGGAGTAAAAGAAGCATCATTCTTGCTGTATGCTTTCAGATAATCGAGATTCAGAGACAGGTACATACCCACATTGCTTCGGGCTGTAATATAAAACTGCGGATTGACAAAACGCAACAATCCATTATTCGGAGTAGAACTGGAAAGATCCACCTCTTGCTTCATGACCCTAAAAGCCTGTGGCGATGGTTGGAACTTACCATATATTACACTATAATCGACTTTTGTAAAACTCAATGCCAACTTAATTCTGGACAAAGCAGTGACCGATATTGGAGCACTTCCGGCTTTTAGCCTGATTAAAATATTCATCGGTAGAGATTTTGCCCCGTTAGCCGTGAGAACAACAAAATTGCTGAGTGATTGAGAAACCGGCTGATCAAATGCGGTTGGTCTAAAAACCATAGAAGAGGAGGCGCCTGCAGTAATCATCCGAACATTATTGTTGGTGAATGAGGTGACTATCTCAATATTAGAAGGAGAAATATTGAAATCAGTTTTGCTAACCACCATAGAGAAAACGCCCAATAAAACCTTAACACTGTCAATTCGCTCAGACGTTACATCTGTATTGATTCCCAAGGGAAAATCAATGGGTAAATTCAACATGTCTTTCGACTGATTGGCTGCAACAGTTGTGGGCGAAAAAGGCAACCACAACGTAGAGTACGGCGATATTTTTGAATTCAAATCCACCTGCCGGAATGGGAATTCGGTACTATCCTCTGCTTCGTAAAAAACATCGGCCGTATTCCGACCAACATGATTGATATCAATACTATCCAGCAAATCATTGACACTCATATCCATACTACCCAATGGTAATATCAAAGACTCGTCGATGGCAAAATCTTCGTTTAGGTTGGCCAAATCAACATCGTTGACACACGATGCCATCATGAGTACCAAACCTGCAGAGATAAGCCCCTTTCTCAATAAGTTTTTCTTCATCAGCGTATATTTATAATTATTTATCTATAACTTTCATAATTGACTCTTCAAATAGTTCTGCTCTCTTTTCCCACGAATTCTCTCTGGCAAAATCTATTCTTTGCGCAATCTTTTGTGGCGTATCATTTTCAATTTCTGCCCGAAGCGCGCTTAAAAACTCTTCTTTAGTGGAAGTAAACGACACAAAACCATCAAACTCCTGAAGGACAGCGAAATTTGACAGAACCACCGGTACACCCACCGCCAGATATTCGTTGATTTTGAGAGGGTACACATTTTTATTAATCTCGTTGTTGATATAAGGAATGATACCGGCATCGCAGTTGCTCAACATAGCTGGTACTTCGTGTGGAGCAACAGGGGGCAGAAAAGTCACATTCGGATAAGTCGTCAGAATATCTTTAACCGACTGATTGCGGACATCTCCCACAAATTCGAAATCCACATCCGGCATATTTTGTACCGCATACTCCACAAAGCTGATGTAGAATCGCTGATCAACACTGCCTATATAACCAATTTTTTTTCTTTTTCGTTCAGAAAAAGGCTTACTCTTCGCTTCTTTATTAAACAACTCGAAATCAACACCATTTTTCACAGTATCAACATTGGCATTATTTCTGAGCTTATCCAGCTTGAGGTAATCAGATGTAACAATCACACGGTCTACCATTCGTGTAAATTCGGCATCCATCACCAGGGCTCTGGAACCATGTCGCACCACACTCATTCCGTCGTAACAATAGTAAACATTGGCTTTCTCATTCATTTTCCCAATCATAGGTATGCCAAAATAACAATTGTAAGCATTGACATTGATGGGATTGTTCATTTTGAGCTTCCGTAATGCCTTTTTTACTGAAGTGCGATACACCCATACATTGAACTGATTCAGGAGACGAAAAACCTTTTCATTTTTTATAAAATTGGTAGGGATTACAGGCGGTGCCACCCAATTATAAACCGTTGTACCAAAAACAGTCTTCTTGGTTTGTAGTCTGTCTTCAAGTCCCAACATTCGCTTTGCAGGAGCATCTCCCTTACCCATAAAACCATAGATGCAATCTTTGATTGTGAACGGATACTCCACAAACAAAACTTTATGACGCCGGGCCAGCAAAGACATCAATTGAACAACAGATTTTGTATATGCACCCTCCCACGTTGTGTAACTCACACAAAGAATATTTTCACTTTTATTTCCCATGAGTTGTAATATTTAAATATTCAGATTATTAATTAGAACACAAAGTTCTACAAGAGTACAATATTACAAATAAATATTAAAATAAACGTTTAAAATTGCCTATTTGTTTCGATTGAATGGCAAAAGAAAGCAATAAAACAGCAATATAGGTTCGAATCTCAGTTTTAATTAATCCAAACCATCTATCTTTGTAAAAAAGGTTGGTATGACGAACAATCAATTAAAACAAGAATTGGACGAATGGGTGGAGAAGGTAAACCAGCCCGGATTCATAGAAAGTGATCCCATACAATTTCCCCGCAGATACACCCGGTTGTGCGATATCGAAATCATGGCATTTATCATCAGCACCATTACCTGGGGGAAACGCCCCATGATTTTGCGTAATGCGGAAGAGATAAACAAAAGAATGAACTACAAGCCGCTGGATTATATTCTTTCGAAAGAATGGACTGAATTGAAAGATAACCAAATGTCGCTGCACCGCACATTCAAAGCGTGCGATTTATACCGGATATGCGAGTCGTTGCACCGGATTTACTCCGAATATTCCTCACTCGAAGACTTTTTGCTGGCCAACGATATGGATAAGAAAACGGAGGAAAAGGATATTTTCGTTTTGATTGATTTTATCAGAAATAACATTTACCCAAACAATGAAAAAACCCGTATCGAAACAACATCGGCTTGCAAACGAATAAATCTGTTTCTAAAGTGGATGATCCGTGATGACGGGATTGTTGATATTGGTTGCTGGAAAAGCTTTTCGCCGGCACAACTGCTGATACCGCTGGACACGCATGTGGCCAAAACATCGCGTTTGCTGGGCTTGCTCAGCAGAAAGCAAGACGACAAAAAGGCGGTACTCGAACTCACCTCGGCGCTAAAGCAATTTTCGCCCGAAGACCCTACAAAATATGACTTTGCCCTGTTTGAAATGGGGCGAACCCGATATTTTGAATAACTTTGCAAATAAAATATTCCACAAAACCATGAGTAACTACTTTGCACACGAAACAGCGGTAATAGACAACGGTGCCGAAATAGGCGACAATACACGCATCTGGCACTTTTCGCACATCATGGGCCGCTGCCGGATTGGCAGTGACTGCATACTGGGACAAAATGTTTTTGTAGCCTCCGGTGTAATAATCGGCAATCGGGTAAAAGTGCAAAACAATGTATCGCTATACAGCGGTGTGATTTGTGAAGATGATGTTTTTCTGGGCCCCTCGTGTGTATTTACCAATGTGATTAACCCGCGAAGCTTTATCGAACGAAAAGAGGAATTCAGAAGTACAAGAATTGGACAAGGTGCTACAATTGGCGCCAACGCTACCATTGTTTGCGGACACTCAATTGGCGAATATGCCATGATTGGAGCCGGCTCTGTAGTAACAAAAGATGTTATCCCCTACTCTCTCTGGGTGGGCAATCCGGCCCGACAAACAGGCTGGGTAAGCCGTGAGGGAGATAAATTGCAGTTTGACCAAAACGGAAAAGCAACCAGCAACGAAGCCGGAGTTTATTATCAGCTGGAATCCGGAAAAATAAAAAGAGTTGTTATCGGTTAAGACAACAACTCTTTCTTTATCTATCAGAACTTTGTGGTTTTACTGACCAGATACTGATCAAACAAGGCCATAGCTGCCATCGCCTCTACAATAGGCACCGCTCTCGGCAATACACATGAGTCGTGACGCCCTTTGGCTTTGAGGGTAACCTCATTTCCGTTTTTATCTACAGTCTCTACATTTTGCAACAATGTGGCAATCGGCTTAAATGCCACTCTGAAATAGATATCCTCGCCATTAGAAATTCCACCCTGAATTCCACCGGAATTGTTTGTGCGGGTACGGATTTTTCCACCGTCGTTGTAAAAAGCGTCATTCACTTCTGAGCCTCTTTTGCCAACACCGGCAAAACCCATACCATATTCGAAACCTTTGACGGCATTGATACCCAACATGGCACTACCCAGCACGGCGTGTAATTTACCAAATACGGGAGCTCCCCATCCGGCAGGCACACCAGTGATTACACACGAAATAACTCCGCCAATGGTATCGCCTTCCGACTTTACCTGACGTATCATCTCAATCATTTTATCAGCAGTTTCCGCATCGGGACAACGCACCATGTTATCTTCAATAGTGTTTAAATCATAATCCTGATAAACACCGGGCAAAACAACGGATCCCACTTGTGATGTGTAAGCTTTAATATCTACACCTAACTGACGGAGAGCCAGCTTGGCAATCGCTCCGGCCACACAACGGGCAATCGTTTCGCGCGCAGAAGAACGGCCTCCACCACGATGATCCCGGTGTCCGTATTTTTGAGTATAGGTATAATCGGCATGCGAAGGCCTGTAAATATCTTTCAGATTGTCGTAGTCCGAAGAGTGCTGATTTTCATTATAAATAACAAAACCAATGGATACACCGGTAGTCTTGCCATCGTATATACCCGACAAAAATTGCACTTCGTCATTTTCTTTTCTGGGGGTGGTAATTTTAGATTGGCCAGGTCGGCGTCTGTTCAACTCATTCTGTATAAATTCCATATCGATTTCGATACCAGAGGGCACTCCATCAATAACGCCTCCGACTCCCTTTCCGTGAGACTCGCCAAACGAGGTAAGTTTAAAAATCTGACCAAATGTATTCATTTGCAAGTATATATAATTGTAATTATTTAAATATCAACAGATCAACACATACAGATTTGCCAAACGATGAACGGACAAAGCTGTTTTTGCAAAAATACGAAAAACAGCCGTATCTGCCAAATCTATCTGGTAAACTCCTCTTTGAGCCTTTTCAGAATAATAGCAACTGCAGGGCAGGTTTCGGAATTACGAATCGTGAGTTGATGTAACTGATAAAACTTTTTGCGGTCGGTATGCGGATATTCGCGACAGGCCTTGGGGCGATGCTCGTAGATAGAACAATAGTTGTCGGACATGAGAAAAGGACATGGCATAGTTTTGAACACATAGTCGTCGTCCTCGTCGATACGCAAATAGCGCGCTTCTACTTCGGCCGCTTTAATTCTGAGACCGACAGCCATTTTTTCGATATCCTTGTAGGTGATTCGCGGGCCCAATGTACGACAACAATTGGCGCAGGTCAGGCAATCGAAATCCTCGAAAACCTCCTGATGAATCGCATGCACCTCATCGTCGAGTTCGCGCAGCTGATTTTTTCTCAAATTCTTAAAAAAAAGCTTGTACTCTTTTGCCTGTTTTTTGGCATCTTCTGCCAATAGTTTGAAATCCATACCTGTTTATTGATTTTGAGCTGCAAAAGTAGTTTTTTTCAAAGAATTATTGAATATTCGGTGCCTTGCATAGCAGGCTAATTGAAGATTTTATTCTAAATTTGTAGATTTTTGTACCATACCAATGGTAAATAGTTATAAAACTAAACAGTTAACACGATTATGTTTGAATATATCTCCGGTGAAATAGTGGATTTAACTCCCACAAACGCGATAATTGATTGTCAGGGAATAGGTTACAACATCCATATTTCGCTTTACACTTATCAGTTTCTGAAAACAGGAACCCGGGATAAACTTTTTGTCTATGAGGCCATTCGGGAAGATGCGCATCTTTTGTACGGATTTAAAGAGAGAAGTGAACGCGCTCTATTTCTGCTGCTGATCTCGGTTTCGGGTGTGGGTGCAAATACAGCCCGCATGATTTTATCGTCTATGTCGCCTGCCGAACTTGAAGCCACCATAGGGTCGGGGAATTCGAAATTACTGAAAACAGTGAAGGGAATCGGGGCAAAAACAGCCGAGCGCATCATTGTGGACCTGAAAGACAAAATAAAAGGGGGTGATGAAACGTTATTAGTGGGTATCGGAGCATCAAGCCAGGTTGAAACAGAGGCAATTGCTGCTCTGGTTATGCTGGGCTTTGTACAATCGGCCGCGGCAAAAGTGGTGCGAAAACTGCTTACAGACTCTCCTCTGTTGAGTGTTGAGCAGGTGATAAAGTCGGCTTTGAAACTTCTTTGATTTATTAAACATTAAAATTTTTACTTGCTTTGAAAAAAGTTATTCAGTCCATATTTTATTCTTCTCTTCTGATTGTTGCAGGGGGTAGTGTGTTTGGCTCGATAAACGGGACAACCCAACAAACGCCCAAGCCGACAGAAAAAAAGGATACCACAAAATTACACTTCCCGGTTGCCAAAACATATCCGTCTTCGGTTTCGGAGATGAATAAAAAGCACCCGGCAGACCTCCCGACCCCCAAGAATCTGAAAACAGATATCGAATACGATCCGATTACCCGCACTTATGTTATTCATACCAAAGTGGGTGATATGGATATTGCAACTCCGATGTTGATGACCGAAAGTGAATATCAGAAAAGCTCCTTCAATCAGTCTATTCAGCAATATTACAAAGAGAAAAATGCAGAAGAGACATCAAAAGGGAGAAAAAGTCTGAGTTTTCTCGATATGAAATTTGGCCTGGGTCCTGCTGATAAAATTTTCGGTCCCGGCGGTGTGCAAATCAAAACACAGGGTTCAGCCGAGGTGAGTCTGGGACTGAAAAACAACAACATAAAAAATCCATCGTTGCCCGAAAGATCGAGAAACCGCACCTATTTCGATTTTGATGAAAAAATTCAGTTGAATGTGCAGGCAAAAGTAGGCGATAAAGTGAACTTCGACCTCAACTACGACACCGAAGCCACATTTGATTTCGACTCAAAAAAAATAAAACTGCAATACGACGGAAAAGAGGATGAAATAATCAAGCACATCGAAGCCGGTAATGTAAGTATGCCTGCTTCGGGATCGCTTATCAGGGGTTCGCAGGCTCTGTTTGGTGTGAAAACGGCTTTGCAATTTGGCAAACTGAAAGCTACAGCGGTGGTTTCGCAACAAGAATCGGAATCGAAAGTGATTAACACCAAAGGCGGTGTGCAAACTACCCCATTCGAAATAAAAATTGATCAGTACGACGAAAACAGGCACTTCTTTCTGGCTCACTATTTTCGCGATAATTACGACAAATGGATGAGCAAATTGCCCTTTATTTCGTCGGGAATTGTAATTAATCGCCTCGAACTTTGGGTGACCAACAAAAGAGGGAACTACGAACAAGCCCGCAACATTATTGCTCTTTCAGATTTGGCTGAAAAATCGAGAATTTCGAACAGTAAATGGACATCCGGCACTCTGCAAAATCCGGCCAATGCATCCAACAGCGAATATGATTTTATACGCGATGCCGGCATACGCGATATCAGTCAGGCCAGCCAGGTTCTTGATCCACAGGATATTCTTGGTGGACGCGACTACGAAAAGATTGAGAGTGCCCGCAAACTTGATCAATCAGAATTTACGATCAACAAGCAGCTCGGATATGTTTCGCTTAAATCGGCTCTCCAACCGGATGAGGTGCTGGCGGTTTCTTTCGAATATACATATGCAGGGAAAGTGTATCAGGTAGGTGAGTTTTCGTCTGACAACACAGGATCGAATGGAGCTCTGATTGTTAAGTTGTTAAAAAACACCTCTTTTTCACCAGATCTGCCAATGTGGGATTTGATGATGAAGAACGTATATGCCCTGAACGCTTATCAGATACAACCCGAAAAATTCAAACTCAACATCCTCTACCAAAGCGATACTACCGGCACTTATGTCAACTACATTCCGGAGGGAAATATCAAGAATAAGGTGTTGCTCAAAGTATTGAATCTGGACCGACTCGACTCGAAAAACGAACCTTACCCCGATGGGTTCTTCGATTTTATTGAAGGCTATACCGTCTCTGCACAAAATGGCCGGATTTTCTTTCCTGTAAAGGAGCCCTTTGGAACAAATTTGAAAGCTCAAATCGGAGATGATAATATTGCAAAGAAATATGTTTTTCAGGAGCTGTACGACTCAACTCTCACCATCGCCCGACAAATAGCTGAGAAAAATAAATTTGTACTCGAAGGAGAATACAAATCATCTACCGGCTCCGAAATCAGGTTGAATGCAATGAATGTACCCCGGGGATCGGTGAAGGTAACCGCAGGTGGTGCACCTCTGCAGGAGAATGTGGATTACTCGGTGGATTACGCCATGGGTATTGTTACTATCCTGAATTCGAATATCCTGGAATCGGGCACGCCGGTGAGTGTCTCGCTCGAAAATCAGTCGGCATACAGTATGCAGCGGAAAACATTGCTGGGATTGAACCTCAATTACGAATTCAGCGAAAACTTCAATGTGGGTGGTACCATTATGCGACTCTCCGAAAAACCGATTACCCAAAAGGTAAACATGGGTGATGAGTCTATCAGCAACACCATTTGGGGGCTGAATACATCGTACAAAACGCAATTTAACTGGCTAACCAACTTAATCAATAAAGTACCGTTTATTCAGGCTACCGCACCTTCGCAATTGAGCATCAATGCCGAATTTGCCCAACTGAAACCAGGTCATCCCAAGGAGTTGCAGCAACAGGGTGTTTCGTATCTCGACGACTTTGAATCGACAAAAATCGGATACAGCCTACGCGAATATTATCCGTGGACACTGGCCAGTACACCATACGAAAACTCAACGACTGCTCTTTTTCCCGAGGCAGCATATTCCAACGATTTGAGATACGGGATGAATCGTGCTCATTTTGCCTGGTATCAGATAGATGGTATATTTACCAGAAACAACTCAACACTGATGCCTTCTCACCTTAAATCGGATAAAAACCAACGGTCAAATCACTTTGTAAGGGAGGTTCTGGAGCAGGAAATTTTCCCCAACAAACAGGCTGTTTATGGCGAATCTTCTGTGCTACCGGTACTCAATTTAGCCTATTATCCAACAGAAAGAGGTCCATATAATCTGGACTTCACCAACATTGGAAACGACGGAAAACTACTCAATCCCCAAAAGCGCTGGGGTGGTATGATGCGCAAACTCGACATCACCGATTTCGAAGCATCGAACTTCGAATATATCGAGTTCTGGATGATGAATCCATTTGTGTACGATACTCTCAATACAGCTAAAGGGGGAGATTTGTATTTCAATTTGGGTGAAATATCGGAAGATATACTGCGCGACGGGAAGAAATCGTTTGAAAACGGATTTCCAATAGATGGTGATACAACACTCATTGAATCTACCAATTGGGGACGGGTACCTCGTCGGCAGTCGCTCGTATATGCCTTCGACAATACGACCGGAGCCCGAAAGCGTCAGGATATTGGGTTCGATGGACTGTTGAATGAAGATGAAAAAAAATACCCATCGTACAAAGCCTATTTGTCAGAACTAACCAGAAGGCTTTCTACATCAACCATCGAAAATATGCAGGCGGATGCATTTTCACCACTCAATGACCCGGCCGGCGATAACTACCGCTACTACCGGGGTGCCGAACTGGATGCCAACCGGGTGAGCATTCTCAACCGATACAAATATTTCAATGGTCCCGAAGGCAACTCGGCAGCATCGGAAGATTCGCCGGAAAAGTTTGATGTAGCATCAAAGAATGTACCCGACGTAGAAGATATCAATCAGGACAATACACTGAACGAATTTGAACGCTATTTCCAATACAAGGTTTCTATTCGCCCCAACGATACAGTGGTGGGACAAAACTACATTACCGATGTGCGAAAAACCAATGTAAGACTGGCCAACGGAAAGACAGAAAGTATCACCTGGTATCAGTTCAAAATTCCTCTTCGCTCTTACGAAAAGAAGGTGGGTAATATCCGCGATTTCAAAACGATTCGTTTTATGCGGATGTTTATGACCGGATTCGAAGAGGAAACCATCCTTCGTTTTGGCACACTCGAACTGGTGCGTGGCGAATGGCGTGGCTATACTCAGGCGTTGAACAAACCCAATACTCAACCCATTACAGACGCATCTGTAGTTGTTTCTGCTGTAAATATCGAAGAAAACGCCGACCGCAAACCTGTAAATTATGTTTTACCACCGGGTGTAAGCCGGGTAATAGATCCAAGTCAGCCTCAGCTTCGTCAGCTAAACGAACAAGCTTTATCTATCAAAACTGTTAAATTGTCTCCTGCTGATGCACGGGCGATTTACAAAACCACAAGTATCGATCTTCGTCAATACAAAAAGTTGCAAATGAATATTCACGCCGAGCGCGTAACTGATTCAGAAACGCAACTCAACGACGGCGATCTGTCTGTTTTTATTCGCCTGGGCTCCGACTATAAAAATAACTATTACGAATACGAGGTGCCACTGAAACTTACCCCCGAAGGAAGTTATACATCAAACAGCAACAGCGACCGTCAAATCGTATGGCCCGAAAGCAATATGATGGACATATCTATGACTACGCTGACCAATGCAAAACTAAAGCGAAACAGCGAAAAGAGAATGGCAAATTCGAGCGTAACTTATCAAACGCCATTCACTGTGACCGACCCCGAAAGACCGGCAAACCGGATAACTGTTACAGGAAATCCATCTCTTTCGGAGGTTAAAACAATTATGATTGGTATTCGCAACAATTCGAGAGAGGTAAAATCGGGTGAAGTTTGGGTAAATGAGTTGCGGGTAAACGGATTTGACGAAAAAGGAGGTTGGGCTGCAACCGGCAACGTCAACCTCTCTATCTCGGATATAGCAACAATCAACCTGAGCGGACTCACAGAAACGGTTGGCTTTGGAGGTATCGAGCAATCGGTGAGCGAGAGAAGAATGGACGATTATTACCAATATAACATTGCTACCAATGTAGAATTGGGTAGGCTAATTCCCGAAAAAATCAAACTAAAAGCGCCTTTATACTACTCCTACTCCGAGCAGGTATCAACCCCTAAATACAATCCACTCGATCAGGATTTACTACTGAAAGAAGAGCTCGATAACATGCGCACTCAGCAGGAAAAAGATTCACTCAAAGCATACGCTCAGGATGTAATGACGGTAAAGAGCTTCAGTATGTCAAGTATCAAATTTGACATCCAGAGCAAAAATCCTATGCCGTATGACCCGGCCAATTTCAGTTTCGGATATGCCTACAACGAAAGCAACAAACACAATCCGAATACAGCCTGGGAAATCAGTCGCGACTACAGAGGTACATTCTCGTACAACTATTCGCCACTGATGAAGCCTATCGAGCCTTTCCGCAAACTCAAAGCAAAATCGATGGCTGTAGTGAAGGATTTCGGGTTTAGTATTTTGCCCAACAACATCGGGTTCAATACAAATATGATGCGAAACTATTACGAAATTTCGCCCCGCGACCTGAACAATCCGACAATGGCATTCAACAAAGAGCTTTTGTCGTGGAAGAAGGATTTTCTCTGGGACAGACAGTTTAGTATGCGCTGGGATTTCACCAAAAACATCCGCTTCAATATCAATACAGCCACCAATGCCCGTATTGATGAACCAAATGTTCCACTCAACAAAAGACTTTTCCCCGATGAATATGAAATGTGGAAAGACTCGGTAAACATGAGTCTGCGCAAACTGGGCCGACCTCTTACTTATGCCCAAACAGCCAATTTGTCATGGTCTATTCCTCTGAATAAAATAAAAGTGCTTGACTGGACTTCAGCTGAAGCAAAATACAACAGCTCCTACAACTGGAACCGGGGAGCCATGGTGGCCGATGGTACAGATATGGGAAATACTATACAAAATCAAATGCAGTTGTCGCTTGATAGTCGCCTGAATATGGAACAGCTATATAATAAGGTGAAGTTTCTAAAAGATGCCAATCGAAAATTCGGCAACATGTCGGGCAATTCGGGTTTTAAACCGACAGCCATCAAACGAACTTTCAGGCAAACCATCACACTCCGAAAGGATACAACAACAACCTTGTTTCACAACCTTAACAACAAAAATATAAAGGTGAAAGCACGAAGAGCCGACAGTACCTACATCACACTTGACTACAAAATACTGAATGACAATTCAATAATAATCAAGAACAAGGGAACTCAAACGTTGAATATCGTGATAGAACAGGGCCCTAAACCCGAAGATATTCCAGTGTATAAAATCGGTCAATACGTGGCGCGTGGACTAATGAGTGTACGCAACATAACCATAGGTTACAAGAAAACAAACTCACTGGCATTGCCTTCATTCAGGCCATCTGTTGGGCCGGCATTCGGACAGGGAGACGACCGCGGGTTCATGGCTCCGGGTCTCGACTTTGCATTTGGTCTTACAGACGATAGCTACATACAGCGAGCGATAGACAAAGATTGGCTAATCAGAAACGACTCTTTGCTCAGTCCGGCTGTGTATAATGTGAACGAGGAGTTTCAGATTCGGGCCAATGTAGAACCTCTGCCCGGCCTTAAAATAGAACTAAATGCCAATCGGGCTACCAACAACAACAGCCAGATACAGTTTATGTACGACGGTGCGCCCGAAATTTTTGGCGGTAGCTTTACGATGACGACCATCGCTATCTCTACCTCACTTAAATCGGTGAATTCGAAAAACGGTTATGCGTCGGCTGCCTTTACTCAATTCCTGGCTAACCGCGATATCATTGCCGCCCGCATCGAAGAACAATATGCTGCTTCGGCCAGATATCCGATGGGTGGATTTATGGAAGGAAACATCATGGCGGGAAAACCCTACAACAGCAGCAATGGTGGTGTAAATGCCAACTCACCGGATGTATTGATTCCTGCATTTATTGCTGCATATACAGGCAAGGATGTGAAGAATGCAGAACTGACTGCTTTCCCGTCCTTAAAATCATTACTGCCCAACTGGCGGATTACCTACGACGGATTGAATCAAATTCCTTTTATTCGTGAAAATCTGAAATCTGTTAATCTGAGCCACGCTTATCGTTGTGTGTACAGTGTTGGTTCTTATAGCTCATACCTCAACTGGATGAACGGACTCAACTCAGCTGACGACATGGGCTTTATCCGCGATGTACTCACAGGCAACCCTACCCCATCTTCGCCATACGATATTTCATCGGTTAGTATCACGGAGAGCTACAGTCCTTTAATCGGAATTGATGCGACATTGAAGAACAATCTCACAATTCGTGGCGAATACAAAGACAGCCGCAATCTTTCGCTCAACCTCTCTGCCAATCAGATTGTGGAGATGCTGTCGAGTGAGTTTGTACTCGGTCTCGGTTATAAACTGGCCGATTTCCGCATCTTCGAGCCATCGACAAAGGAAAAATCGGAATTCAAAAATGACCTGACCTTGCGTGGTGATGTTTCATACCGCCTCAATCAGGCCCTGATTCGTAAAATTGAAGATTCTTTTACACAACCAACAAGTGGGACAAAAAATATTATGTTCAAATTCTCTGCCGATTACGCGTTCAGCAAGGCTCTGACGCTGCGTGCATTCCTTGATAAACAGATAAATACGCCGCTTGTTTCGTCGAGTTCATATCCGGTTTCGAATACCAATTTCGGTATCAGCATCCGGTTTACACTCTCAAGATAACAACACAGAATAGCCCGAATAACCAGCAGAGGCTGAATGTCATTTGGATGATATTCAGCCTCTCTTTTTTTTGCATAAAAATTTACAAAAACAGAGTTACGAAGGGATACCTCCAAATATTAAAATAAGACAAAACAATAAAAAACAGGCCAATAGTTGAAGATATTGGATGTAACTTTGTGGCGGTTTTCAAATCAGACATTATTTATGGTTAAATCATCACCCACGCAGGAAGAAATAAGCGAATTGGGGTCTGTTTTGCTCGAAATAGGCTCGTTACTAATGAGCAGTGGCGCTACTACATCGCGAATCAGACTTACGATAGATAGAATTGCAGCTTCATTCGGGCTAAGTGCAGATATGCTGGTAACACACCGTGCACTCACGCTATCGCTTAGCGACAGCCACCACAATCAGCTTTACAACAATCTGAAACGAACATCGCCACACGGTGTTAATTTTAAATTGGTTTCGGGTATCAGCCGAATGAGCTGGAGAATTGCCGAAAACAAATGGTCTATTGAGGATATTAAGACTGATTTGTCTCGATTAAAGGGATTGCCTCACTATCCTCGCTGGATTGTACTCACTTTTGTCAGCTTAGCAGGAGCATCATTTTGCCGTTTGGCAGGTGGCGATTATATAGAAATGGCAGTCGCTTTTATGGCCACATTCATTGGCCTTTTCACCCGCCAGGAAGCCTTGAAGAAGGGCTTTAACCCCTATCTTGCCGTGTTTTTTGGTGCAGCCAACGCCTCGTTAATTTCCGGCTTCTTCACACTCTTCGATTTTGGCATCAACACCGAACACGCTTTCGCAACATCGGTACTCTTCTTAATTCCGGGTATTCCGCTTATCAACACTTTCTCCGATTTATTCGATGGAAATATTCTAAACGGAATTCTACGCTGGATTCACGGATTGATTATTGCATTTATGATTGCGCTCGGATTGCTGGTTGCTATTTATCTTTATCAAATAAATTAGAATATGGATTGGTTACTATTGATAGAAAAAGGATTTTGGGGTGGCTGGGCTGCTGTAGGTTTTGCCGTATTGTTTAATGTACCTGCAAGAGCGCTTATTTCAGTTTACTTGCTTGGCTTTTTAGGTGTATTTACCAAATTTCTGCTTCTTGGTTTCGAAATAAATGTTGTTTTACCTTCTTTTATTGGAGCCTCCTTAATCGGAATTCTCAGCATCCGGGCAGCTCATGCCAAACATGCTCCTCCGCTTATTTTTGCCATTCCGGCTGTAATCCCTCTGGTTCCGGGTATTTTTGCCTACAAAACCATGCTCGGCATTATTGCCCTAACCGGCAAAGTCACCGAAAACTTTAACCAAACACTGGCAGAAACAGTCAATAACGGTGCCAAAGCCTCCTTCATTATCATGTCGCTTGCCGTTGGAGTAGGCATACCCAACCTCATCACCCGCAAAAACTCGGCCAAAGACATGGTGATTCACCCACCAAAGATGATTTTTAAACTCAAACGAAGAAAGACCAAACGGAAAAATCGCCGGGAAGCCCGCGTCAGACTGCGTCGAATCCGGAAGATATGACGTGTTTCAATCAATCCGTTACATCCCGCCACTTGCGTGATATAATAAATATTATGCCCGAATAAAACAGGCAGTTGAAACCTGAAGAATGTGGAAAAACTCACCCTGGAATACTTTATCCCATTGAGGATGTGCGTTTTCTTCTATCTATAAAAGGTTACAAAACTCAACATTTTGTCATCCCCCCGATAGGTCAAACAAACAATGGAGAATCGCTGGTGTTGTTTGACCCCAAACAATAAAAAAACAAAAAATCCTTGCAACTATACGCTGTAAACAGCTAGTTACAAGGATTATTGAGGTTCCTGGCGGATTCGAACCGCCGTAGACGGTTTTGCAGACCGGTGCCTAACCACTCGGCCAAGGAACCATTTCGTGATTGCGAGTGCAAAGATAGAACTTTTTTTGGGTTTGACAATGACCAAAACCTATTTTTTTTCGCACATAATTACACAAAATCAGTTTCCATCTCAATTTCAACGATTTATAGAATGACAATTGTAGTAATATTAATTTATTTTCTCTCAGAAGAGCTTTGTTTAAACGATTTACTAAATAGATTTGTTTAATATGCCGAAAACCAACCAGAAAAAAAAATACATTCCCAATATGAATCAAGCAAAAGACCTCACAACAGGACCGATAGCCCCTACCCTCTCATCGTTAGCGTTCCCGATTATTGGAGCCTCTTTTGTACAGATGACCTACAACCTGACCGATATGTTTTGGGTGGGTCAGTTGGGGGGTAAAGCTGTTGCTGCGGTGGGAGCAGCTGCATTCTTCGCCTGGCTGGGACACTCTTTTGCCTATACAACCAAGATAGGGGCAGAGGTAACCGTTTCGCAATCACTCGGATCTGGCAAAGCGAAAAGAGCATCATTCTACGCCTCACATGCCATCACACTAGCCCTACTGATTGCAGCTCTTTACGTCACATTTACACTTCTGTTTTCACAAAATCTAATCGGATTCTTTCAATTGGGTAGTGAAATAACAGCTGATGGTGCCAACTACCTTCGACTAATTACACCGGGTTTCGTTTTCGGGTTTCTCAACATCACCTTTTCCGGCATATACAATGCATCGGGAAATAGCAGGATACCTCTTCTAATCAACGGGACTGGATTGCTGTTCAATATGATACTCGATCCTTTGCTTATTTATGGTTGGTCTGTTTTTCCCGAAATGGGTATTTCCGGTGCTGCAATTGCCACGTCCATTTCTCAATTATCTGTTACTCTTCTGTTTATACATAAACTCTATTATAGTAAATCCAGACTCTTTAGGTTGAGCCCAATTCTGTCATTAAGAAAGAGCTTTACCGGACGAATTCTTTCATTGGGTATTCCGGTGAGCATTCAGAGTGTGCTTTTTTGCCTGTTTTCGATGTTTATTGCCCAATTAGCAGCACAATGGGGCTACGCTGCCATTGCAGCACAAAGCCTGGGCGCGCAAATAGAAGCCGTCACCTGGATGTCGGCCAACGGACTATCTACAGCCCTAGGCGCTTTTGTGGGGCAAAATTGGGGTGCAAAGAAAATTGACCGGATAAGAAAAGCATACAGGATTACAATCCTGGCCGGTTGTTGCATAGGAATATTTGCAACTATCCTGTTTTACATGGGTGGTGAAATTATTTTTAATCTTTTTGTAAATGATAGCGCTGTGGTTTCAGAAGGCGCAAGGTACCTCAAAATTCTGGCATTTTCGCAGGTATTCATGATGATTGAGGCAGTAACAGCCGGAGCATTCAACGGACATGGCCTTACACGACCGGCAACGGTTGTAGGTGTTACTTGCAACGGACTAAGAATTCCACTGGCTTATCTGCTTACATCCATACCGGTCATCGGCGTCACCGGAGTCTGGTGGAGCATATCCGCAACAAGCATTCTAAAAGGCATCTCACTGTTTTTGTGGTATAAAAACAGGCAAAAAAAGATACACAGATTGGTTAACTAAATTTCTATTACCAATCCATCATAAGAAAGTTCGACAGATGCCGGCAATTCTTTTGAAACTTCGAGATGCAGTCCCAGGTCGTGACTGGCATGAATGAGCAACGATCTATCTGGCTTAATCTTGTCTATCTGAGCCAATGCCTCATCGTAATTTTGGTGTGTATTGTGCATTTTCTTTCTCAAGGCTGCTATTACCAATAAATCCAGGCCTTGTAGTTTTTGGTATTCCGAATCAGGCATGCCGGTCATGTCGGTTAGATATGCAAAATTTCCCACACGAAATCCTAATATTGGCAATTTACCATGCATTACACGTATTGGAATAATCTTAATGCCGCAAAAAAACATTTCTTCAGTCGAAATTTCTTTCAACTGTAGATTGGGCACACCCGGATAATTACTCTGACCAAAACAGTATGGCATCCGTTGCTTTAACTTTCGCGACACATTCTCTTCGGCAAAAACGGGAAGGGGATGCCCCTTACTAAAAGGACGCAAATCATCGAGACCACCGGTGTGATCGTAATGTTCGTGTGTTATAAAAACGGCATCAATATGTCTGTTATTTTCGGTAAGCATCTGTTGCCGAAAATCAGGGCCACAATCAAACAACAGCTTGCGGCCATTGCATTCGATCAAAATTGATGTACGCAATCTCTTGTCCCGGTGGTCTTCAGATTTGCACACCCGACAATTACATCCCAACTCGGGCACACCTGTCGATGTTCCGGTTCCCAAAAAACAGATTTTCATTACAAATAGATTACTTCGGGTACTAACTTCACTGAAAACTTGCTTTCAACCGACTCCATTATCTGCAAAGCAAGGGCCACAATTTCAGAGGCTGTTGCCCCTCCTTTATTAACCAAAACCAAACACTGACGATCGTGCACGGCTGCCTTTCCTACACTTTTACCTTTCCAACCACACTGCTCGATAAGCCAAGCAGCAGGCACTTTTACAAATTCTTCAGAAACCGGATAATGAGGTATTTGCGGATAATATTCTTTTAACGCAAGAAAATGAGACATACCTACAAACGGATTCATAAAGTAACTTCCGGCGTTACCTTCCTCCTCCGGATCAGGCAATTTACTCTCCCGTATAGCAATAATCGTTTCTCTTACATTTTTAATTGTCACCTCTTTCCCCTCCATTTCGGCTGAAATATTCCCATATTCCAATTTATACATGGGCTTTTTCGATAGACGGAAAACAACATGAGTTACGATATATTTGTCTTTTAGTTCTTTCTTAAAAATACTTTCCCTATATCCATATCGACACCCTTCATTGGTAAAAATAACCACTTTCCCACTCTCCTTCTCAACAGTTTCAACGATTTCTATAATATCTTTTATTTCAACCCCATAAGCTCCAATATTCTGAACAGCAGCTGCTCCGGTTTCACCCGGAATAAGCGATAAGTTCTCTGCGCCGTATAACTCCTGAGAGACACAACAAGCCACAAAATCATCCCACACCTCGCCGGCTCCACACCTCAGAAAAACAGAATCATCTGTCTCTTTTTCAATTGAAATACCCAAAATAGCGGAGTGCAATACTACTCCCCTAAAATCACCGGTAAACAACAAATTACTGCCACCACCGATGTGATAAAGAGGCTTATCCTTCACTTCTTCTGAATTCAAAATTTGCAATAACTCTTCCACATGACTGTATTCAATAAATATATCACATTTGGCCGGCAAATGAAACGTATTGTGCCCAAGTAAATCGTAGTTGTATTCTGTTTTAATCATTTCATATATTTTTCGCAAACATACATGTTTTTATTCTTTCAAACAAATGTATGACTGCTCTATTGTTAATTCTTTGTTTTTTTAGAGATACTGAAACAAACAATATTTTGTATATTTCCACGTTCCATTGTTGTATCAATTCTGTTGTTTCTATCATTTTTCAAAACAAACTATGAAAAAAAGGGTATATATTGCTGTAACAAACGATTTACAAACCGATCAGCGGGTACACAAAGTCTGCCAAACTTTGCTCAACGCAGGATACGAACCTCGCCTGATTGGAATATTAAAAAGCAATAGCAAACCCCTTTCCCGCCCCTATCGTGTCGAACGTTTTCCAATGATATTCTCCCGGAGTTGCCTCTTCTATGCAGAATACAACATCCGTCTGTTCTTTTATTTATTGGCTTCGAAAGCCGATATCATACTGGCAAACGACACCGACACCCTTCTGGCTGCTTATTGCGCCGCATCTTTACGCAGAAAGCCAATTGTATTTGATGCTCACGAATTATACACTGAAGTTCCCGAACTTGTAAATCGAAAAGTTGTAAAAAAAATATGGCAATCCATTGAAAATCTTATTCTTCCGCACATAAAATATGCCTACACAGTCTGCCAGCCCATCGCAGATATTTACAAAAGAAGAAACGGCATACAAATGAGTGTTGTCAGAAATGCTCCCTTTTTGCAAAAGCCCTGTCCCGAATCAAAGAAAACACTATCTTTCCCCGGAAAAAAAATCCTGCTTTATCAAGGCGCCATCAATGTGGGACGAGGAATCGAATGGGTGATTGACGCTATGCCTCACATCCCAAATGCAGTATTCTGTATTGCCGGCGACGGGGATATTCTCGAACAGATCAGACAGCAGATTTCGGATAAAAAACTCGAAGATAAGGTTGTATTGTTAGGCAGAATCTCTCTCGAAGAGCTACACAAATATACCTGCTCTGCCGATTTGGGCATTAGCCTGCTCGAAAACAGGGGGCTCAACTACTACTACTCACTACCCAACCGGATTTTCGACTTTGTACAAGCCGGAGTACCTGTCTTAGCGACCGATTTTCCCGAGATCAGATCAATTGTTGAGCAATACAAAATCGGGGTACTTACCACCGATTATTCACCCGAAAATCTGGCAAGTACAATACAATCAACTCTCGATTATTGGGAAAACAAAGCTGATAAACACCAGATTTTCGACAGGGCAAAAAAAGAGTTATGCTGGGAAAACGAAGAAAAAACTATACTCAATTTATTCAATAAGATTGGTTAAAAAGAGAAAACTCCCTTTTTTTGATTATCTTTGCATGGATGCAGCAGAACGGTTTGTCGCTCTTTCGTCAGAAAGGGAGGAAAGTCCGGGCAACACAGAGCACCATACTTCTTAACGGGAAGCAATTCGCGAGGGTTGAGTAGCGTAACAGAGAATAACCGCCACGGGAAACCGGGGTAAGGGTGAAAAGGCGGGGTAAGAGCCCACCGTCGCGGCCGTAATGTCGCGAGCCGTACGCCTTATGGGTTGTAAGATCATGTACACCGGCGCATGTAGGGCTGCTCGCCCGATGTCGGGGGGTAGATCGCTAGAGTTTCGTAGTGATACGAAATCGAGATAAATGACAAACACGACTCGTACGAGTCGCACAGAACCCGGCTTACAGGTCTGCTGCATTTTTTCAATTTTTTAAATATGTTTCAATATGCCGGAAAAGCAAACTATACACCGCAGAATTCTGCAATTGCTGCATTTTATCACAATTGATATCTGGAGAATTACCGAATACGAAGTAAGCGGCCTCAAAATTCATTTCTATAATTTACTCAAAACTCTGCTTCTATCGTTCAGAAGATTTAGCGAAGACAAACTTCAAACCAAAGCTTCAGCACTCACATACAGCACATTACTTGCCATTGTCCCAATCCTTGCGCTCTTATTTGCTATTGCCGGCGGACTCGGATTCAAATCGATGATTGAGTCGCAGCTTCTCGATTACTTTCCCGGACAAAGAGAGGTATTGGCTAAAGGACTGGAATTTGCGAACTCCTATCTCGAAAAAACAAAGGGTGGCGTTTTTGTTGGAATCGGTTTGCTGATGTTGTTCTGGTCTGTTTTGGCCCTGATTGGTAATATTGAAGATGTTTTCAACGAGATCTGGCAAGTCAAAAAACCCCGTTCCTATTACCGGAAGTTTACCGACTATTTCTCTTTGTTCCTTATCCTTCCGGTGCTGATGATTGCCTCAAGCGGTCTATCCATTTTCATCACGACAATGCTCTCAAGCCTCAGCTTTCAGCAAATTCTGGGCCCACTTGTCACTTTTACCCTTCAGCTTTCGCCTTATGTGGTAACCTGGCTTAGTTTTGTTTTTCTGTATATCTTCCTGCCAAATACAAAAGTGCGCTTCAAGCACGCCATTATTCCTTCAATTATCACAAGTATAATTTTCCAGTTCTTTCAATTTCTATACATCAACGGTCAAATCTGGGTCACATCATACAACGCCATCTACGGTAGTTTTGCAGCCCTGCCCCTGCTTCTGCTCTGGCTCCAGTTGTCGTGGCTGATTACTCTCTTTGGCGCAATGCTCACCTTCTCTTCTCAGAATGTACAAAATTACAATTTCGAGAAGGATACCAAACATATCAGTCGCAGATACAAAGACTTTGTGACACTGCTCATTACATCTATTGTTGTCAAACGATTCGAAAAAGGCGAAAAACCCCTTTCATCCGACCAGATCTCACTCATGTATCAAATTCCAATCCGACTAACCAAAGAGGTTCTATATCTTCTAACAGAAGTGGAGATTCTTAACGAATCAGTCAGCGAGGATGAAAATATCAGAATTTACCAACCAGCCATAGATATCAACAAGCTCACTGTCTCTCTTTTATTTGAGAAGATTGATAAATATGGCTCCGAAGATTTCAAAATCGACAAAAAAGGAACATTCGGGAAACAGTGGAAAGCTCTTATTAAAAGCAGAGAAGAGATGATGAATAGCGCCAATCACACAATGATTAAAGATCTGATTCTATAATCCCAAACTCTTTATCTCTTCTTTAAAATCGTATTGTAGATCTTCGTGCAAAGCAGCTATTGCTTTATTTAATTTATCCATCTGGCGTTGATAAATACCCTGAATTACAGAATGTCGACGAAAAGAAGGCGCTAATTTCTTTATCTGACTACAAAAGAATATTCTCATCTGAGCCTCAAACCGTTTCGACCCAACAAACTTAATGTGCTTATCCATTAACCGGATGGCTTTGGACAACTTCTTCTTATTCTGAACAGAATAGCGACTATCCAACTCCCGAAAACAGGCCTCCAACTCCTGCTTCACCTGCTCTGCATACAGGTCGTCGTTATCCGATTCGAAAAGCAAATAACTGAGTAACTCCTTGTTCTCTTTTTTATACTTTGCCAAACGAACACACAACGACACCAACACTTCTGTAGGGATCATAGAAAGTTCTTTCTTAACTTCACTCAAAGAGACCGCTTTCATATAAATGCGTTTGTTATAAAAGACCAAACCCCTCACTTTCATAACGTCAAGTGAAGGGCTCGCCTATCTTATAATTAAAACTTAGTCAATTATCTCAAATCCGGTATAAGGAACCAAAGCCTTCGGAATGCGAATACCTTCAGGCGTCTGATGGTTCTCGAGCAACGCCGCTACAATACGGGGCAAAGCCAACGCGCTACCATTCAGAGTATGGCACAACTGAGGCTTGTTTCCTTCGCTACGGAAACGACATTTTAAGCGATTTGCCTGATAACTCTCGAAGTTCGACACCGAACTAACCTCCAACCAACGCTGTTGAGCTGCCGAATAAACCTCAAAATCAAAAGTAAGCGCAGAGGTAAAACTCATATCTCCACCACACAAACGAAGAATACGCCACGGAAGCTCCAGCTTCTCTACCAAAGTTTGCACATAAGCAACCATCTCCTGCAACGACTCGTATGATTTATCTGGATGTTGTATCTGTACAATCTCTACCTTGTCAAACTGGTGCAAACGATTCAACCCTCTCACATCTTTACCGTAAGAACCGGCCTCGCGGCGAAAACAGGCCGAATAGGCTGTATTTTTTACAGGCAAATCATTTTCATTCAGAATTACATCCCTGTAGATATTAGTCACCGGCACCTCTGCTGTTGGTATCAGATACAAATCATCCAACTGGCAATGATACATCTGTCCCTCTTTGTCGGGCAACTGACCGGTACCAAAACCGGAAGCAGCATTTACGACGTAAGGTGGCTGCACTTCCAGATAACCGGCTTCACGTGCATTATCGAGGAAGAAATTAATCAAAGCACGCTGCAATCGGGCACCTTTGCCTTTATAAACCGGAAATCCGGCTCCCGTAATCTTCACGCCCAGCTCAAAATCAATTAAATCATATTTCTTTGCCAAATCCCAGTGAGGCATAGCCCCTTCAAACAATTCGGGTGTAACACCTCCGCTACGCTCAACCACATTATCTTCGGCATGACGACCGGCAGGCACCTCATCAGCAGGCAAATTGGGAATTGTCCACAACAGAGTTTGCAGCTCCTCTTCTATCGCCTTCAATTCTGCTTCCATGTATTTTACACCATCTTTCATCTCTGTAACGAGGGCACGCGCCTTATCAGCCTCGTCCTTCTTACCCTCTTTCATCAATTGCCCGATGGACTTCGACAAACCATTAAGTTCCGACAGAGTAGAATCGAGTTGCATTTGAGTTGAACGTCTTTTGGAGTCAATCTCCAATACGTTCGATATTATCTCTTTAGCATCAAAATGTTTTTTAGACAATCGCTGAATAACCTCTTCAGTTTTTTCTTTAATGATTTGCAGAGTAAGCATAAAATATGGATTTATTTTGAATTAAAATAGCTGATTAAAAACAGAGTGCAAAGATAATTAAAATAAAAACTCCCGACTTTACATATCATGCAAAATCAGGAGTTTTTTTATCAAAAAAATCAATCTCTTAGCTCAAAGGCTGAACAGATACGAATGATTTGTTATCTCTTTTTTTACGGAAAACTACTACTCCGTCTACCAAAGCAAACAAAGTATGATCTTTACCCAGACCTACGTTTTCACCGGGATTGTGTACTGTACCTCTCTGACGAACCAAAATGTTACCAGCTTTTGCAAACTGACCGCCAAATACTTTTACACCTAATCGTTTACTTTCCGATTCGCGTCCGTTCTTCGAACTACCGACGCCTTTTTTATGTGCCATTTTACTATCGTTTAAAGGATTAAGCTATAACTTCTTTGATTAAAACCTCTGTGAAACACTGACGGTGACCGTTGCGTTTTTTGTAACCTTTTCTTCTTTTCTTTTTGAAAACGATTACTTTTTCGCCTTTCACGTGCGACAATACTTCTACTACTACTTTTGCGCCTTCAACTACGGGTGCTCCTACAGTTACAGCACCATCTTTGTCAACTAAAAGTACCTGATTGAACTCTACAGAAGCTCCTCTTTCAGCCTCCATACGGTGAACAAACAATCTGCGACCAGCTTCGGCTTTGAATTGTTGTCCAAGAATTTCTACAATTGCGTACATCTGTTTTTATTCTTATAATACAGTTTACCTCCGTAAGGCGGGATAGCTGCCTGCTCTCCTCTTGTCTGCCATTTCCGGAATCAGGGCGCAAAGATAGAAATTTATTTCTGATTACACAAATGGTTTCATTCTTTTCACTCAAAAAGCTAAAAAAAAAATCACTAAAAAAGGCTATCCCGCATGGAGATAGCCCTGATATGAAACTTTATATAAATTATTTATATTCCTAACGACTGCTTTACCGCATCAACCTTTTCTTCAGCGGCATCGTTGGCGGCATCGTAAGCATCACGCGATTGCATTTTACCTGCTACTTCGATATAGAACTTAATTTTGGGTTCTGTACCCGATGGACGAATAGAAACTTTAGTTCCATCCTCTGTAAAGTATTGCAGTACATTAGATGTAGTAGGCATATCCAAGGTAGATTTTTCATTCTCTACTATATCAAATTCAGTAAGATTAGCATAATCTTTAATCAGAACAACGGGTGATCCAGCAATCTCTTTAAGCGGATTTTTGCGGTATTCCTTCATCATCGCCTCTATTTCTTCTGCACCCGACTTTCCTTTTTTGGTAACAGAGATTCCCTTTTCTTTGCGGAAGCCATACTGCACATATATATCAAGTAGCATTTCGAACAACGATTTGCCATTGTCTTTGGCCCAGGCAGCAATCTCAGCCATCAATGCACAGGACGAAACTGCATCTTTGTCACGAACAAAGTCTTCGGGCAGGAATCCGTAACTCTCTTCACCACCACCTATATATTGTTTCTTGCCTTCCATTTCACGGATAACGGCTGCAATCCATTTAAAACCGGTGTAGCAATCAAACATCTCGATTTTATTCTTTTCGGCAATACGGGCGATAAGCTCTGTTGTTACAATTGTTTTTACAATGTACTCTTTCCCTGTTATCTTGCCTGACTCTTTGTAACGCTGAATGAGATAGTTGATAAATATAAGAGCGATCTGATTACCATTAATGAGAATAAACTCACCTTTATCATTTCTACAAGCCACACCAACACGATCAGCATCGGGATCGGATGCTAAAACCAAATCGGCATCTGTTTCAATGGCTTTTTTAATAGCCATATCCAGAGCGGCGGGCTCTTCGGGATTGGGCGAATAAACTGTCGGAAAATCGCCACTTACCACATCCTGCTCAGGAACATTGATAATGTTGGTAAACCCGAATGCTTTCAGAGCGGCAGGCACCAGCTTAACTCCCGTCCCATGGATAGGTGTATAAACTATTTTCATATCCTTTTGACGCGAAATAGCATCGGGCGATAATGAAATGGTTTTTAGTTTCTCAATGTAAATATTGTCAATCTCCTCACCGATAATTTCAACTAATGAAGAGTCGCCTTCAAATTTAATATCTTTGGCTGTACGTATTTTATTTACTTCTACAATTGTATTCTTGTCGTGAGGAGCAATCATTTGCGCTCCATCATTCCAGTAAGCCTTGTAACCATTGTATTCTTTCGGATTGTGTGATGCTGTGAGAATAATACCACTTTGACAACCCAGGTGACGAATAACAAACGACATTTCCGGTGTAGGTCTCAGGTCTTCAAACAAATAAACCTTAATACCGTTTGCAGAAAAGATATCGGCAGAAATCTCGGCAAATTTTCGGCTGTTGTTACGACAATCATGACCTATACAAACACTTATCTGAGGCACATCGGCGAATTCACTTTTTAAATAGTTAGATAACCCCTGCGTAGCAGCACCCACTGTATAAATATTCATACGGTTTGTGCCTGCTCCCATAATTCCACGAAGCCCTCCGGTTCCGAATTCGAGGTCTTTGTAGAAAGATTCTATCAGGTCTGTTTTATCCTCGTTATCAAGCATCCGCTGAACCTCTTCGCGAGTCTCTTTATCATACTCGCTACCCAGCCATACATTCGCTTTTGCGATAACTTCTTTTAATAAAGCGTCTTTTTCCATAAAAAACTATATTTGTTTGATTCGTTAGGGGCAAATTATCATGTTTTTAATTTGATTTTATCGCAAAAAAACGTCTAAAATCAAGTTGAAAAACCAATTAAGTGTGCAAATTTAGCAATTAAAACGTAACCTTCAACTTTTCTCCGGCATCTTTCACAATCGTTTTATAAAAATCCTGATTATATCCGGGTTGAGCAGGAAAAACTGGAAAATTATCTTTCGTTCTGAGAAACTCCCCCTCTTTCTCCTTCTTCACATTACCATCCATGTATTTCACCAGCAGATATTCGCCCAATTTTTTCCAACGCCCTGCAGTAAACTGAGCCTGCGCCTGGCTATAATTGGAAAGATAATTTATTGCATTTTGAGGATTTTTTACATACAAATCCATCGCAACCTTTTCAATGGCAGGCTGAGAAATACGAAATGACTCTTCGAGCTGCTGTTGTACCGGTTTAATATCCGCATTCATATAACTATATTTGCTATATGCCATATTGGCAACCCAGTTATTCAACCAAAATGAAGAAGTCCATGAGAATGTGAGTAAATCTCCATTTCCTTTTCTAAAACATTCCGGCACATCAACAAGCGAACAATACATGGGCACATATACACAAGTAGCAGCATCATCAACACCAAACCAAAGTACACCACCTATTTCGTTGGGTAGAAAACCTCTCATTTGTGCCACGAAAGAGAATCCGGTCTGTTGAGTGGCAATTGCTCTTTCATTGGTATATTTTGTACTATCAACGGTAAAGGTCATTGGCCGCCAGCGATACGGACAAGCATACGGGCCTGCACCTATATCTTTTGTCATATCAAAAGGTGTACCTTCGTAATGATCCCGCATGGCAGCCATAAAATTTTGAACGCTTACTTTTTTATTAGGTTTGATGTACAAAGGCATAAATTCGGTTGATTTACCAAACAAATAGGGTAAATATTTCCCCATATCGTTTGCAAACATATTATAGAAACTCCAAACCCGTGCCTCACATCCGCGCAAAGCTCCAAAATCGAGAGGCGCGTATGCATCAGCAAAACTAAAATCACGATTCAGACCCGAGAAATACCCCTTTTGTCTGGCAAAAGAGATTACATCCGGTGAATATATGCAGTTTTCCTTATCGTTAAGCGGAAACGTATGAATGCGTGCATGATTGGCATGTGCAGCAATGCAATCGTCGGGAATGCGTACAGCAACCCATACTGCCCCTTTATCTTTTGGACCTTTTCCAATCATCTCCATAATCCAGACTTCGTTGGGATCGGCTATCGAAAACGATTCGCCTGTGCTATAATATCCATACTTTGCCACCAAAGATGTCATTGTCTCTATAGCCTCACGAGCCGTTTTTGAACGCTGTAAGGCTATGTAAATCAGGCTACCATAATCCATAATTGCAGTTGTATCCTGCAAACCTTCCCGACCGCCAAAAGTTGTTTCGGCAATAGTTACCTGAAACTGATTCATGTTACCCACAACATTGTAAGTCTGTTCTACCTGGGGAATCTGCCCCAGAAACTTACCGGAATCCCATTCGTAGATTTTTAAAAACTGGCCTTTTTCATAACGGGCAGCAGGCCAATGATACAACTCTCCATATAAAACATGAGAATCAGCAGCATAAGTGACCAATGTTGACCCATCTACAGTTGCCATCTTTCCGGCAATCAGGTTTGTACAAGCAAATGCATCAGAAAGGCACGCCACTCCGAGCATAAAAAACGATAATACTACTCTTTTCATTTTAATTACAAACTTTATAATTGTTTAAACACCAAAGAAATCACCAGAAAAACTGTTTTTCGAGCACAGTTTCATTCCCACAATAATCGCGCACTACCATTTTCAGGTTGTGCATTTGATTACGTACAACTCTTTTCACTGATAGTCGGCAAGAAACCACTCCTCTGGAAGGAATTTGCTCAAATAAGGCATACTCTCCATCAATATATCCTTTATACGAAGCAACTCCACTTCCAGTATCTCCGATTCGGCACTCAACTAAACCCCTTAACCGGGAACCTTCAACAAAAGTTACGGTCGGATTGGAACAATCTGAGGCAACTGTATATCTGCCAAACTCTCTGATTTTTGCCCTCACCCATCCTTTTTTGTATTCTCCCGGTTGATATACCGGACAATTTCCGACCATTCTGGCCACATAATATTTTGATTTATCCGTCAATGTATCTTTTTCGACAAGAATACTCAACGTACAAAACCCGTGTAAAGGCACTGTCGGATTGTGTAAAATATGAAAATCGGAAAAATACTTCTCATTTTTCACAGACTCATGTTGAAAGCAAATATCGTCGTAAAGTGTTCCTGCAGGTATCTCTAAATGAAATTTGTCTGATTTGAAATAACTGTTTTTATTCCAAAACAACTTCTCGCGACAATCAATTGTAACCAAAGGGATATCTTGTTTCACACCCTTTAGCACAAAATTTAATTGTGTTAAATTGTTGTATTCATCTGTTATTTCGTATTTTATCCGATAATCACGTTCTTCATTTATCTCAATAATGCCTTCATTTTTCAGCTCCTTGTAAACCTCCAGCTTGTTTCCCGGTTCAACAAAAGATTTCATCACCAAAGAGCGACTCCGGTACCAGGCTTCATAATCGATAAAACTATTCACATATCGGGTATTTTTGAAAGCATACCTATCGACAAAACTACTAAAAATTAAAACATTATCGACAAAAAGCCGGATAGATTTCACTCCATAGACATTAAAAACATCGTTTTTCGAATCAAACGCTTTTAAACCCAATGCAATTTGCCCCCAAACCTGCGGTACAACAGTAATCCTATTATTCTGAACAGGGAATGCCTGCCGCTTCATTTTTCCGTTTATTATACCATTGTATAGCATTGGATAGAGCACAACCTCGCGGGCCTGAGGTGCTTTCGTATCTTTTATCAGATTCCGGAAATAGGGTATTGGGTCAAAAACCTCTTCCGTTTTAGTATCTCTTATTTCGAAGTGCAGATGTGGACCGGCAGAACTACCACTATTTCCACTATACGCCACCAATTCGCCCTTTGAGACCCGAATTTCATTTTCTTTAAAATAATAATTCAATTCGGAATTTTCGTTTTTATATCTCAACACCTCTGCCAGAGAATCCAGACGGGGTGTAAACCTGTCTAGATGCAGATAAACAGTAGTGATTCCATTCGGATGATTGATATACAGGGCCTTGCCATTCCCAAATGTGGTAATCATAATACGGGAAATATATCCTTCATCAAAAGAATATACCGGAATTCCGATTTTTCCCTGGGTCTTAAAATCAATACCGGAATGAAAATGATTGGCTCGTAATTCCCCAAAATTACCCGTCAGATAAAGGGGAATTCGAAGTGGCGAGGCGGGTGAATCTGCTTTAACATTGGTAAAACTACTCAATAAAACAAATATCAGAACTGAAACTATATTTATAAATCGAAACATAATTGACCTATTGAATTGATTTACAAAGATAAGTTCTTATCCATTTTCATACAAGTTAAAAAATTGCATTCTCATATATTTCATCATTACTGTCCCATTAAAATCTAAAAATGTTCTTTGAAATATTTGAAATTTAGTTAGTTGCAAGCCTTTTGCGAGCGAACGGACTTGAATTTTTAATTTTGCATCAGTCTAATCTGATTGCAT
>Ga0114938_1000107_pt1 | contig 64583 bp, 57 predicted proteins | sample AshMeaBigSpring_FD_88675 | JGI IMG/M metagenome (GOLD analysis project Ga0114938, IMG submission 88675) | Groundwater microbial communities from Big Spring, Nevada to study Microbial Dark Matter (Phase II) - Ash Meadows Big Spring | ecosystem: Environmental > Aquatic > Deep subsurface >...
AACTCTTCTATTAATTGATGAGCTTCTTTACTTTCTTTAATAACAATGCCAATAGGTTTTGCTTTTTCATCTAGCTTAAAGCGTACTTCTTGTGATGAAAAATTGATTGCTCCTACTTTAAAACGTTCTTTTCGAATGTTTTGAGCAATGGTATTTAACAGTAGAATTTCTTCTTTAAATAGCCCCTCTTTTGTTTCAATAATTGTTTGAACTTCTTCGTAAGTAAATCGATGGTTGGAGTGAATAATGGTTTTTCCCAACCAATATTGTTTGATGACACCTTTTGTATTTAACTGAAAAATGGCAGAAAAAGTACATTTATCTTCATGTGGACGAAGCGAACACAACTCATTTGAAATTCTCTCTGGAAGCATTGGATTTACCCTGTCGGGTAAATAAACCGATGTAGCTCTTTTATAAGCCTCTTCATCTAAAACTGTATTTAGCTCAACATAATGGCTAACATCTGCAATATGAACACCTATTTCGTAATTTCCATTTTTAAGTTTTCGGATAGAAAGTGCATCATCAAAATCTTTTGCATCTACAGGATCAATGGTAAAAGTGAGAATATCTCTACAATCTCTTCGTTTTTTTATTTCTGCACTGCTGATTTCGTCGGGAATATTTTTTGCATCGGCCAACATTTCGGCAGAAAATGAAAGTGGAAAACCAGCTTCAGCCAATAACTCTTTCATTGCTGCATCATTTTCGTCTTCCGATTCCATTAAGCTAATTACTTCTCCCACAGGTTTTTTATCGCCTTTGCCCCATTCTACCAATTTTGCCACCACTTTATCTTTATTTTTTGCTCCATTCAATTTATTTAATGGAATAAATAAATCTGGCATAGGTTTATCGGTATCTGGTATAAAAAAAGCATAATTGGTAGAAAGCTGTATACGTCCTATAAATTCGGTTTGTTTTCTACTAATTACCTCAGTTATTTTTCCTTCTTTTCTTTTGCTAGATAAGTTTTCTTTCACAATTCTTACCATTACTACATCTCCATTAAGGGCTGTGTTAAAATCGCCAGGACGAACCAACACATCGCCACTTTTATCTTCAATTAAAACATAACCAATACCACTTCTTGTAATTTCCAAAATACCTTTTACAGTATGTGAATGGTGCGTTTGCTTGGTTGTTTTGTTTTTAACTTTCTTGTTTTTACTCATGATAAAGTATAATGATGTACTAAAGTATGGATTTGTATTTACTTATGTATTCAATAATTTGTTGGCAAAATGCAGACTCTTGTGAAAATAAAAATTGGTGTTGAATAGGTAAAACGTATAAAGGCAAATCTTGCAATTGCTCTGTAAACTTAGTTAATCGAACTGCATCTTTCTCTGTTGTTACTATAATTTTTTCTGTAGCATCAATATTATTAAATCTTTCTTTTATTTCTTCTAAATCATCGATGGTAAAAATATGATGATCGTTATAATTTTTTTGATAATACGTAGCTGAGTTTTGAAGTAAATACTCTTTTAATGGAGCAGGATTAGCAATGCCACAAACCAATAAAACCTCATCGTTATGCGAAATTGGTTTAGGCGTATGGTGATAAATATGATAAGGTGTATTGTATTGTATGGTTGTGAAATAGATAGTTTGATGTGGTAATGGCTTTAAATCTTTAATAATTTTTTCTCTTTTATCTATCGATAAATCAGCAGGGCATTTGGTAACAATAATAATTTCACTTCTTTTGGCCGAAGCCCATTCATCTCTTAAATCGCCAGTTGGTAAGAAAAAATCTTTGGTATATAAATTACTGTATTCTGTAAGTAAAATATTTAATCCTGCTTTTACAGCTCTATGTTGAAAAGCATCATCTAAAATAATTACATCTAAATCTTCTTTTTCTTGCAACAATTGTGGAATCGCTTCTAACCTTTCTTCACCAACTGCAATAGTAACTTTTGGAAACTTTAAATGAAATTGCATGGGCTCATCGCCAATATCTAAAGCTGTAGTTTGATGATTAGCAATAGCAAAACCTTTTGTTTTTCGTTTATATCCACGGCTTAATGTGGCTACTTTATAATTTTCTTGTAATAAACGAATTAAATATTCGACCATTGGAGATTTTCCAGTGCCGCCTACAGCAATATTGCCAACACAAATAAGTGGAAAGTTAAATGTGGCGGATTTTAAATAATTTTTATTGTATAGCCAATTACGTATCATTACGCCAATGCCATATAAAACAGCAAAAGGAAGTAAGATTAATCGAAATGATGTAAGAAAAAAATTATTAAAATTCATAAACGTTTGTAGGCGTAATACAGAAGTTTAAAGGTATATCAAATTTGTTGGTATCGGTAATTCTATCTATGGGATCAAAATAATTAAATCCCATTAAGGTTACATCTGTATTACAATTGGCTAAAAACCGATCATAAAAGCCTTTTCCATAACCCACTCTAAAACCTTTTTTATCTACAATTAAATTAGGAACCAAAACAAGATCGATATTTTCAACCGCTACTGTTTGTGTTGATTGTGGTTCGGTTATGCCATATTGATTGGTTTTATAAACAGTATCTTCATTAATTAAAACAGCTTTCATGTCTGATGTTTTCAGATCGCAAATTGGATAAGCAATTTGCAAATTGGGCACAAAATGTCTTAAATAACCTGTAAACAAATGTGTATTTGGTTCAGCCATATTTGCCATTGGCCAATAACTAAGCACTGTTTGTACAGTACTAAAATCGAAAGACTGAAATTGCAGCAACAATAAATCATCTAGCTTTAATTTTTCTTTCGAAGAAATAGCTAGTCGCTTTTGCTTATAAATTTCTCTTACATCTTGTTTGGTCATAAAAGCGATTGTAGAACAGGTTTTATTAATGCTGCTTGTTGCTGAACAAATTGTTGATTTAATGACGTAGCTAAAGGAATAGAACCAATTTTTGGATAACCACTCCATTCTACTATTTCTGATTCATAATTTAAATATTGGTCGTTAAACATCCAACCCAAAACAGAAATATTGTTTTGCTTACATATAGCAGCCGTAAGCAACGAATGATTAATACTGCCTAAGTAATTTCTACTCACTAATATCACACTTGCTTTCAATTTTTTAATTATATCAATCACAAATTCATCATTATTAATAGGCACTAACAAACCACCTGCACCTTCGATAACCAATGGACGTGGTAATAATTGATATGCTTTATCAATTTTGTCTATAGAAATAGTAATGCCTTCTTCTCTTGCTGCAATATGTGGAGAAGCAGGCATATTTAATTTATATACCTCATTATGAAATTTTTCTTTGGGTAAAGAGGTTAGCTTTTGTACTGTTTCAGCATCTGTTCCTGTTTCAAAACCTGCTTGAATGGGTTTCCAATAATTTGCTTGCAAAGCTTCTGTTACAATAGCACTCACTATGGTTTTCCCAATATCTGTTCCTATACCTGTTATAAAAATAGGTTGCATATTCAGAGCTATTCTGTGGGTGAAAAAAAAGAAAAAATGGTTGTTCCATAATTTCGTTGAAAATCAAATCCTGCAAAGCCTTCGTAATTATTTCTTGGTGTATGTTCTAACACAAAATAACCATCAGCAGCAATCAGCTTTTTCTCAACAATAATTTTGGGAATTTCATCAATTGTACCCAAAGCATACGGTGGACCAGCAAAAATAAAATCGAACTGTTCGTTGCAAGAATTCAAATAATTAAACACATCCATCTGCAAAACTTTGGCATTATATATACCTAAATTGGCTAAATTTTTCTTGATGAATTGAGCCATGATGGTATCTTTTTCAATAATCATTTGCTCATTTGCACCTCTCGATGCCAATTCGTAACTAATGCAACCTGTTCCTCCAAATAAATCAAGAGTTTTAATATCTTCAAAATCAATTCTATTTTGTAAAATATTAAATAAACCTTCTTTTGCAATATCAGTTGTTGGTCTTGTATGTGGCATATTGGTAGGTGGAGCAATTCTTCTACCACCAAATTTGCCCGAAATAATACGCATGTTTATTTATTTTTCCTTACTAAGCCTGTTGAATTAAATTAAGATATGGCGTAAAGTAATGTTTAGGATATTTTAAAAAGTCGTCTGTAAAAATTTGTTCTTCCGTAATGTTATCGAAGGTTATTTTACTAAATACTTTTTTTACATTTTCGTATAAAGTGGTTTTTGCTTCTATTAATCCTGATAATTCAATGGTTGTTTCATCGGTAGATAAATGAAATTGATGCAACACATTTAATAAGTGATACAACACATCTTCTTGAGAAGATTGCTCAAAAAGTTGCGTCAACAATAGTTTACCATCATGTATCAAACAAACCAACATTTCTTGATAATATAACTGAACTTTTAACAATGTATGGTTGTATGCTCTTTTAGTAGATAATGCATGTTCTGTAATAATGGAATGACTATTACGAGTGGTGATCATCATTAAATTACTATTAATTGCATCACTCAAATTACGCTTTACACTGTAAGCAACCATAACTGGTGGTGTTATTTGAATAGTATCAGTTTTAATAAGCTGACCAATTACATTACCATGTATTAATTCTACATATTCGTTAGCTGCTTGTTGCGAAAACTTTTCTTCTGGAATTAATACGGTTTCTGGAAGATTAAAAAACACTTTTGTATCAATAAATCCACGTTCTAAAACCCTTGATTTTGAACGAACAGATTGAAAAATCTCGTACCACTCTAACTCTAAACTATCGAATTGAAACACTTCTAAAGCTACAATTTGATCCTTCACAGCCAATTTTACCATACATGCAATATGATGGTTACTTACCTCTATTGTAAGCCTATCTGTATTGAAAGGTGATTGGATTGTAATATCACCATAAATGCCAATTGACTTTTTTACCATTACTTGAATGTTTGTGCAATGATAAAAAAAATATAACAGTATTAGCTATAGAATTGATGCAAACTCAAAACCATAGCTTTGCAACCACTTATGAGTATTATGAATAACAATTTAGATTTAAGAGTAGGAATAAGTAATAAACAAATTTTAAAACTTGCATTGCCAATTTCGGCATCTATAGTTGTACCTCAATTAAATTTTATAATCAACAATATTTTTTTAGGTACAATTAGTCAACAAGCACTTGCTGTAGCAGGCATTACCGGTGTGTTTTATTTAATTTTTGCAGTAATTGGTAATGGGTTTAATACAGGTTTACAATCGCTAATTGCAAGAAAAGCAGGAAAAAATGAAGTAGGTGCAATTGCTTCTTTATTATCTCAAGGTATTTCTATTTCCATGATTGCAAGTACCATTGGCATTGTATTTACATTATTTTTTGCTCCATCTATTTTAAAAGCAACTTTGAATGATGAAAGCAATATACAAATGGCAATTTCTTTTTTACGAATCAGAATTTGGGGCTTGCCACTACTCTACTTATATCAATTAAGAAATGCTTTATTGGTAGGTGTAAATCAGTCTAAATATTTAATTGTAGGAACAGCAGCGGAAGCAATTACCAATGTGTTTTTTGATTATGTATTGATTTATGGCAAATTCGGTTTTCCTGAACTTGGATTTTTAGGTGCTGCTTACGCTTCAATTATTGCAGAAGCAGCAGGTTTAATCAGCATATTCATTGTGGTTAAAAACAATGAAATATTAAAACAAATTACTTACTTAAATAAATGGAAATTAAATATTGAAGAAATTAAACAAATATTGAAGCAATCGTTACCACTTGTTATACAATTTGCCATTAGCATTATTTCTTGGGAATTTTTTTATATTTTGATTGAACATCATGGACAAAGAGATTTAGCAGTTTCGAACACAATGCGTAATATTTTTGGCTTTTTTGGATGTTTTACTTGGGCTTTTGCTTCAACAACCAATTCAATGGTAAGCAATGTAATTGGACAAGGTTTACAAGAAAAAGTAATCGAACTAATTTATAAAATCATCAAGCTATCACTACTATTCTCTGTATCCGTATGCATTTTATTGAATGTTTTTCCGCATTTATTTTTATCTATTTATGCTCAAGACGAGGCATTTATAACAGCTGCAATTCCTGTTTTAAGAATCATATCGGTAGGATTAATTATTATGAGTGTGTCTGTAGTGTGGTCAAATGCAGTAATTGCAACCGGAAATACAAAAGTGAATTTACAAATTGAAGCTGTAACAATCATCTTGTATTGTGTATATGTATATGTTGTGTTAGAAGTACTTTTTTGGTCAATTACATGGGGCTGGGCAAGCGAATTAATTTATTGGTCAAGCTTATTAATTCCGTCTTATTGGTACATGAAAAAAGGAAAATGGAAAACAAAGACAATTAACTAACATAAAAAAGGCTACTTAGTAATTAAGTAGCCTTTTTTATCGAACTAATTTATTTCTAATAAACATAAACCTTATAATCCCAAGGTTTTAATTCAAATTTTGAATCGGCTTTTAAAGTTGTTTTTGCATCAGAAAATAGCTCAGTTACTGTTCCTTCAATTGCAGGACTATTAATTAAGCCATTCACAAAATCTTTACTCAAGTTTACAATTACCAATACTTTTTTTCCGTTTAACTCTCTAATAAAAGCATAAATTCTGTCGTCTGATGAAGATTGTAAACGAATCATTCCTGCATTTGCTGACAATGCCTCATTGTTTTTACGAAGGTTTAGCAATTTTGAATAAAAATTAGCTCGTTTAAATTCTTTGAAAGTGATGGTGTCTTTATAAAAAAAGCTAATACTATCTAAGAATGGCTCTTCTTGACCACTATAAATTAAAGAAATTGAACGTTTCATGGTTTGTGTTAATACTGCAAATGGAGCATGAACATCACCTGGCATAGTTGCATAATCTGCTTTATTCCATGAATTTTCGTCGTGGTTACTGGTAAAAAACAAACGCATTGCATTCTTTTGAAAAGCAGTATCTACATAGTTAATTGTACTATCTATTGCAAAAGCTTTTCTTTCTCCATTGGCAATTTTTTTCATCATTGCAAAATCACTCCATCCATATGTAGCGTCAAACCCTGCTGTATGCATCCAAGGTTTGTCTGCTTCGGCTAACATAAAAATGTTTCTTCCTTTTCGTAATTCAGGAATACATTTTTTCCAGAAAAATTCAGGTACTTCACTTGCAACATCGCATCTGAAACCATCAATATTTGAGTTATCTAGCCAAAATTTCATGCTTGCAATCATACTATCTTGCAAAGCCACGTTGTTGTAATTTAATTTACGAGCATCTGTCCAATCAAAAGGAGAAATGGCTTGCTTGGTTACACTGTCTTGTACATAAAAATCAGGATGCGATTTTAACCAAGGATGATCAGCACCTGTATGATTAGGAACCCAATCGATAATTACTTTAAAGCCTTTTTCATGGCATTCTTTTACTAAATTATTCCAGTCTTCCATGGTACCAAATTCTGGATTAATAGCTGTGTAACTACTTACAGCATAATAACTACCCAAAACACCTTTTCTATCTTTTACACCAATTGGATTAATAGGCATAAACCAAAGTGTTTGAACACCCATTTCTTTTAATCGGTCTAAATGTTGGGCAAAAGCTTTAAATGTGCCTTCAGGTGTGTATTGACGAACATTTACTTCGTAAATATTTCCTTGCATAATCCAAGCTGGATGACCGTCAATGACAGCAGTATCTAACTTACTTTTTACATCTGATCCCATTTTGCATGAAGCAAATACTAAAACGAATAGCAGGGCATATCCTGTTTTTTTCAATAGCATAACAATCTGTTTAGGATGTAAATATGCAATTTATTGTGTAAAAAATACACATTTAATAAAATTAATTTTTAGTTTTCGCCAGAAGTCTTTCAAGAAAGGAAATAATTTAAGCATTACTGTTATAAATAAAAAACAGCCACCTTTTGAGTGACTGTTTTCGATAAATATTCTTCGTTTTACTCTTCGTCACCTAAATTCAAGGGATATGCATAAGTACCTTGATAACCTGGATAAATACCCAATAAACGAATGGTATTTCTTTTTGCGTTGGTTAATGCTGATTTTAAATCATCGATATTTTTTATTTCAATGTCATTCACATTTGTTATTACAAATCCATCTTGCATTTTTGTTTTTGCCAAAATGCTACCTTCTTTTAATTTTTTCACCAAAACACCACCGCTCAGGTCGTTAGCAGCTGCTATTTTTTTATCTAAATTTTCTAGTTCTGCACCTAACTTATCTAGAATAGACTCTGTTTTTACAATATCTGTATTACCTGATTTATTTTTCAGAATAACATTAACGGTACTTTCTTTTCCATCTCTTCTGTAGGTTAAAGTAATTTTATCTGATGGCTTATATCTAGCCACTTGTTCTACCATTTCAGGACCGCTATTTACAGGTACACCATTCACTTTTGTAATAAAATCTCCTTTTTTAATACCTGCAATTTTTGCAGCACCACCTTCGGTAGCTTCCATCACAAAAACGCCATCGCCTTCTTTTATACCTAATTTAATTTTTTCTTCATCTGGTATGCTTTCATTTGCATATTGTATACCAATAAATGCTCTTTGTACAGTTCCAAATTTTACAATATCGTTTACTACTTTTTTTACAATATTTACTGGAATTGCATAAGAATAACCAACATAAGAACCCGTGCCTGATGCTATTGCAGAATTCACCCCAATTAATTCACCGTTTGTATTAATTAATGCTCCACCACTATTTCCTGGATTTACAGCTGCATCTGTTTGAATAAAACTTTCTACAGGTGTATTACTTTGGCGTCTGTTAATATCAATGCTTCTAGATTTTGCACTTACAATACCTGCTGTAACAGTTACATCTAAATTTAAAGGATAACCAATTGCCAAAACCCATTGACCTAATTTTGCATCATCACTATTTCCATAAACCAAGTATGGAAATCCCTTTCCTTCAATTTTTACAACAGCCAAATCACTACTAGGATCTGTTCCAACTAAAGTTGCTTTGTACGATTTTTTGTTGGGTAATGTAATGTTAATTTCATCTGCACCATCTACCACATGGTTATTGGTAACAATGTAGCCATCATCGCTAATAATAACACCACTACCACTAGCTCTTTGTTCAGGTATTGTTTGTACACGAGGACCACCAAAAAAATCACCAAACATATCATCACCAAAAATGTCTCCAAAAGGATTTCTTTGGCGTTGATTATTGCTTACTTGTCTAGCTTTTGTTTTTGTTTTGATATGAACAACAGCAGGAGTTGCAGATGTTGCCGCTGCTGTAAAGTCTATACCACTAGCAGGTATATTATTATTATTACCATAAAAACCTGCATAATTTACAGGAAGTTTTCCGGGCTCTTGAGTGCCAGCGTTTTGGCTTTCTATAAATTTACCGTAGCCCCAAACACTTACTATTGCTGTTGTTGCACTGATGCCAACAACTGTTAAAATGTTTTTTAAATTCATAATGCCATTTTTTAAGCGTTTTTTCAAAATATATGCCTTTCTACTACAAATAAACAACAGAGTAAGTTGTACTGTAAAATTTTCATACCATTTAACAAATGTTTTGCTTGCCTGTAAAAAGTGACATAAAAATAATGGGATTTGGAGTGACAATCTTACTTGTTTTTTAAAATTTGTTAGTTAAAGGCACAGAAAATTTTAAGCGAAGCTTAATTTATCTATCATTTTTTTTGAAAAAAATTAAACTTATTAAAGTATTTATAAAATATTCGTCAATAAAAAGAGGATTACTATATATTTGACTCATGATACAACAAAACAAAAGTGTACGATTTTATTTTTTGTTTTACTACTTTATTGAAAGTAGTGGGGTTGTGTTTGGTAAAATCTAAATTTTTTAACAAAAACATACAATCCCAACCCTACAGGTTGGGTTTTTTATTTATGACAAAAACGGTAACAATTCAAGGTTATGAGGGAAGTTTTCACCAAGTAGCTGCACAACAATACTTTGGTAAAAACGTAACTGTAATTACTTGTTCAACATTTAGAGATGTAATTAAAATTGGTTCGAATAAAAAATTAAGTGATGGTGCTGTAATGGCGATTGAAAATTCAATAGCAGGAAGCATTTTACCAAACTACACGCTTTTACAAAATAGTAAACTAAAAATTACAGGTGAGGTTTATTTACCTATTAAACAACACTTGCTTGTAAACCCTGGCGTAAAACTAGAAGATGTGCATGAAGTGCATTCTCATCACATGGCTATTCAGCAATGTATGGAGTATTTAGATAAATTTAGTTGGAAATTAGTAGAAACTGAAGATACTGCCTTGAGTGCCAAACATGTACATCAACGAAAAAGCAAACATATAGCTGCTGTAGCTAGCAAATTAGCAGCCGATTTGTTTAAATTAGAAATTGTTGCAGCAAATATTCATACCCAAAAAAGCAACTACACTCGTTTTTTAATATTAGAACGAGCAGAAGAAGTGAAGCCTACTCACAATGCCAATAAAGCTTCTGTAAATTTTATAACCGATCATCAAAAAGGAAGTCTAGCAAAAGTGTTGGGTGTAATTGCTGAAGGAGATATAAACCTAAGTAAACTTCAAAGTATGCCAATAGCTGGTACAAATTTTAAATACAGTTTTCATGCAGATTTGGAATTTGATAACGAAGCTGTTTTTTATAAAGTACTTGAAAAGTTGAATAAAATAACAGACCAAATTACTGTCTACGGAATTTATAAAAATGGAAAAGACACAAATTAGTTGTAGAAATAAAATTTAATTTAAAATAGAATGGAAACACCCTTACAAATTAGCCTTGCAGATAGATTGAGTGGAATTGGTGAATACTATTTTTCGATGAAATTAAGAGAGATAGATAGTTTAAATAAACAGGGAAAAAACATTATTAATCTAGGAATTGGCAGTCCAGATTTACCGCCACATCCATCGGTAATAGAAGTATTGCAAGCAGAAAGTTCTAAGTTGAATACACATGCTTATCAAAACTACAAGGGCTCTCCTATTTTGCGTTCTGCAATAAGCAATTGGTATCAAAAATGGTACAATGTAACTGTTAATCCAGAAACAGAAGTGCTGCCATTAATTGGTAGCAAAGAAGGTATTATGCATATTTGTATGACGTATTTTCAAACAGGTGATGTAGTTTTAATTCCAAATCCTGGATATCCAACCTATAGTGCTGCTGTAAAACTTTCTGGTGCAACTCCGCTTCATCATACACTTACTGAAGAAAACGAATGGCAACCATCGATTACAGATATTGAAAAAATGGTGGTTGATGCACAAGCTACTAATAATAAAATAAAGGGTATATTTCTAAATTACCCACATATGCCAACTGGACAATTACCGAATGTAGAAACATTGGAAAAATTAATTGCATTGGCACAAAAGCATGGATTTTTAATTATTCATGACAATCCATATAGCTTCATCTTAAATAATAATCCCATGAGTATGCTCTCTATTAAAGGAGCAAAAGATGTAGTGTTAGAATTAAACTCATTAAGTAAAAGCCAAAACATGGCAGGATGGCGTGTTGGCATGTTGGTGGCTCATGAAGAAAGAATAAATGAAGTATTGCGTTTTAAAAGCAACATGGATAGTGGTATGTTTTTACCCGTTCAATTGGCAGCTGCACAAGCATTGAGTTTAGATAAAGATTGGTATGATGGCGTAAACGCTATTTATACAGAAAGAAGGAAAAAAGTATTTGAACTATTAGATGTATTGAATTGTGCATATTCAACCAACCAAGTTGGAATGTTTGTATGGGCTAAAGCAGCTGTAACATATACAACATTGGCCGAAAAACATGTTTTAGGTATTGGAGGTTTTTTAAGCGATGAAGTGCTTTACAATTGCAATGTATTTATTACACCAGGTGGTATTTTTGGAACAGCTGGCTACAATTATATACGTGTGAGTTTATGTGGAAGTATTGAAAAATTTGAAGATGCCATCAATAGAATAAAAACAAATTTAAAAGCTAGTTAACATATTATGGAAGAATTAGAAAAATCTAATGCCATTCTTATTGGTGAGAAAAAAATGGTTTTAACTATTGTAGGTGTAGGTTTAATAAGTGGTTCTTTTGCTTTAGCAATGAAAGAACATGGATTTGTGAATCATGTAATTGGTGTAAGTAAAACAGAAAAGAGTAGTAAAAGAGCTTTAGAGTTGGGTATTATTGACGAGGCTTTACCATTGTTAGATGCAATTAAAAAAAGTGACCTTATCTATGTTGCAATACCTGTTGACGCTACAATAGATACCATGCAAATCATTATGAACCATTTGCAGCCGCATCAAATTGTGGCAGATGCAGGTTCTACCAAATACCAACTTTGTGCTGCACTAGCCAATCATCCATTGAGAAAGCGTTTTGTAGCCACACATCCAATGTGGGGAACTGAATATAGTGGCCCTGAAGCTGCTGTTAGAAATGCATTTAAAGGAAGAGCTTGTGTAATTTGTGAAAAAGAAAAAAGTGATAAAGATGCTGTTGAAACTTTTGAACAAATTTACCAACAATTAGGCATGCATATGATTTATATGGATGCTGCTGCTCATGATGTTCATGCAGCTTATGTAAGTCATATTTCTCATATTACTTCTTTTGCTTTGGCAAATACGGTTTTAGAAAAAGAGAAAGAAGAAGATACCATTTTTGAATTAGCAGGTGGAGGTTTTGAAAGTACTGTTCGTTTAGCAAAAAGTAATCCTTCTATGTGGGCTCCTATTTTTTTGCAGAATAAAGAAAATGTTTTAGACGTTTTGAATGAACATATTACTCAGCTCAAAAAATTTAAAGCTTGCCTTGAAAAAGAGAATCTTGAATATTTACAAGAACTTATGCAAAATGCCAACAAAATCAGTAGAATTTTGAAATAAAAAAAGGTATAATGCTTATAGCATTATACCTTTTTCTTCCATCCATTTTTTTCTTCCATATCCTTGGTATACATGCATTTCACTGTGGTAAGAAGAGCGAACCAATGGACCACTTTCTACATAATCAAAACCCATTTCGTATCCAATTTCTCTAAGTTCGGCAAATTCATCTGGATGAACATACCTAAGAACAGGTAAATGTTTTTTGGTAGGTTGTAAATATTGTCCAAGTGTTAACACATCCACATTCACTTCTCTCAAATGTTCCATTGTTTCAATTACTTCTTCTTTTGTTTCACCAATACCTAACATAATTCCGGTTTTGGTTCTCATTCCACCTTCTTTCAATATTCTCAACACATCTAGGCTTCTTCTATATTTTGCCTGAATTCTTACTTTTCTAGTATTTCTTTCTACCGTTTCCATATTGTGGCTAACCACTTCAGGAGCTGCTTCTACAATTCTTTGTATTTGTTCTTCAATTCCTCTAAAATCTGGAATAAGGGTTTCGAGTGTAGTTGTTGGATTTAGCGATTTAATAGCTTTAATGGTATTGTACCAAATGATAGAGCCGCCATCCTTTAACTCATCTCTATCTACACTGGTAACAACTGCATGTTTCACTTTCATTAAATGAATAGCTTCTGCCACTCGTTGTGGTTCATCCCAATCTACAGCTTCTGGTCTACCCGTAGCTACTGCACAAAACGCACAACTTCTAGTACAAATATTTCCTAAAATCATAAACGTTGCAGTTCCTGCACCCCAACATTCACCCATATTTGGACAATTTCCACTTTCACAAATAGTATGTAATTTATGGTTATCTACCAACCCTCTTACATGTTTATAACTCTCTCCTATTGGCAATTTTACTCTTAACCAATTGGGTTTTTTTACAATTGTTTCTGTATTATTCGAAGCAATAACTGGTAATTCTTGCATGAAATCTTATTTAAACTGTTTTATAACCGTTTTGCAACACAAATTGTTTGAACAGTATATTGTTGTTGTGAATAGAAAAAACAAATACTGCAAAATTTGTATTAGCCGTTACAAATAAAATTAAATATTGAGAAAAAGACTATAGAATTTCTAATTATTTCCTTTTTCCAAAAAGTAGGTTGATGTATGCATTAAAGAATAGGTTTCTTTCTTTACCTATAGCCATAATGGGTACTTTTTTAGAGTAATATTCTAGATTTAAACCTACTTCTATTGCTGATAATAATTCGTTGTATCTACCATAATCAAAACGCAATGCACCTCTAAGCTGTGTACCTGGCACAACAGTTAGTTCGTTCAAGGCTAAACCTTTTGTAAAGCCGGAAGCTCCTAAAATTACTGATGGATCTAGAAATAAAGTTTCGTTTCCTTCGTATTTTATGTCTTTGGTTTGATTAGCATTATCAGCAATTTGTAAATAATAGGGTTTTAAAATTCCACCTACTAAACCTGCACCATAAATGGCAGAAACGGCAACACCATTTTTATTGCCTTTACCACCAATTAAATGTTGTTTTCCAAAACCCAACTTGAATTGATAAAAATTATTACGTTTTCCGTAGGCATATTCATTTCCAAAAACAATGATAATGCCACCACCACCTTGAGAATATGGTGGTTCTTTAATTTGTTTTACATCCTTTTTTTCACCCAATTCTAACCACCAAATATTGGTTTTAGTAATGGTTTTATATTTTCCTTTTTCATAAAAAAAACTAAATCCATCAGTGTTTAACTTTAAACCAAAGGCTTTTTGTTTGTTAAAAATAAGTGCACCCTCTTCTTCTTGTTTAATTAGTTGATTGATTCGTTCTTTACGATCGGCAATTTTTTGTTTACGTGCAGAAGTTTTTTGTGCGTTTGTACTTATAGACAGAATGCTACATGCAATTATAAAAGGCAATAATTTATTCACTATCATATATTTGTGATTGTAAATTTAGATAAAAATAATACAATGACATCAACCGTAATTTATAAAGGTGCGTTAAGAACTGAACTAAAGCACCTATTAAGTGGATCGATTATTGAAAACGATGCACCTGTAGATAACCATGGAAAAGGCGAAAGGTTTAGTCCAACTGATTTAGTAGCTACTGCACTAGCTAGTTGTATGCTTACTACAATGGGTATAAAAGCAAATTCTATGGATATTGACCTTACAGGTACACAAGTTGAAGTTACCAAAATTATGAAAGCCGAGCCTAGAAGAATTGGTGGCATAAAAACGCATTTGTTTTTTCCAAAAGAATTGGTGATTGATGAAAAACAAAAAGAAATTTTAGAAAGAACAGCAAGAACTTGTCCTGTAGAAAGAAGTTTACATCCTGATGTTGAATTAGATATTGTATTTAATTGGTAAAAGCTATTGTTAGGTTTTGCTTTTTAAAATACTATTTCCTACGGCACATTCTAAACACCGCTTTTTATTACAGTATTCGTTGGTTAATTCGATAAATGCTTGTGAATCTAAAGCGGTTTTTACTTTATGTTTCAAATCTTTCCAACCAATTGTAATTTGATTGCTTTCTGCCTTTGTGTGCAACAACCATTGAATTGCTTTCTCTTTTATCGGTTCATCTTTCATCATTAAACCATAAGCAAATAAAATGGGCACAATGGTGTTGATAACAATGTTTTGAATGGTTTCTTCACCAATTTGCTTTGGCATTGTTTCAGCAGTTGAAACATCTAATTGATAATGACTATTCCAAAAATCGCTAGCGGTAACTGAAAACATTTTTTTTACATCATCAACATTATTGTATTCTTTTATTTTAGAAAATAAATGTGTTGATTGATGAATGAGCGTAGCCAATTGTGCCAAACGAATGGTTGGAAAATTAGCTGGCCGCATTCTTAAAAATTTTGGCTGAATAGAGTTTGTTTTTAATTGATATTTTTTTTGAAGAAATGTGTATTCATTTTGCAAAGTTTGCACGTAAGCGTCATTATTTTGATTATTGAGCAAATTGCTTTGTCCTAATAATAATGCTTCTAATTGTACTACCTGACTTTTATGTTTAGCAATAATGTTGATAGAAATAGACTTAGCCATTTCTTCAAACAATTCGCTATTAACTTTCATTCCAAAATTACTGGCCAACATCCACCAAAAAACTTCTTCCCAATGATTATTAGCTTGTTGTAAAAGAGTAAGAACTTTTGCCGATTTGCGTTCTAATCTTTCAGCTACCAAACGTTCTTTCCAAGACATCCAACCAAAATCGCTTAAAGTAGATTTTAAGATTCTTTGGCAAGGCATATTGGGCATTAACATCATTGCCAAATAACTGTCAATTAAAGTTTTAGGAATTCTATGTTGAAGTTCTAAAACGTGTAATGTTTGCCCATGTATATCTGTAACATTTATATCATGATTCCAAACTACATGTAAAATAATGTTTCCATAATGTGCATCGTTTTGATGTTGGTGTTTTAGCCAATCTGATGAATGAATATGTAACTCAATGTTGCCAATTAGTTGAATATTACCGATGGAAATATGGGCATCTAAAAAATCTGGACCTTGATTGTTATTGAATTTGCCAGCTTTATGTATAAGAATCGGTTCACCAGTTGTAGTTTCTAGCGATTGATAATTGTAATACTGAAATTGCCATATAAATTGAAACAATTTTTCGTTCATAAATATATCTAATGCTTAAAGTAATACTAAAATTAGTAATAAGAAAGCATATAAATTGTTTTTTATAAAATATTCATCATTTTTAATGTAGTTACTAAACGATTAATCGGCAAGCCCATTACATTGTAAAAATCGCCTTCAATTTTTGAGATGCCAATAATGCCAATCCATTCTTGAATTGCGTAAGCACCTGCTTTGTCATAAGGTTTGTATGTATCTACGTAATGAATAATATCGTTACTACTTAAAGAATTAAAATGCACCAACGTGGTTTCTGAAAATGCAATTTCTTCGGTTGAATGTTTAACTACAACACCTGTAATTACTTGGTGCGTTTTTCCGGATAAACTTTGTAAAATTTCAATTGCATTGGTTCTGTCAACAGGTTTTCCAATGATTTGGTTATTTAAAACCACAACAGTGTCTGCTGCAATAATAGCTGTGGCAATGGTTTTTTGTTCATCTAATTTTTTCTGTACTGCATTTGCTTTTTCTCTTGCAATAAAAACTGGAATTTCTTGAATTGGTAAATCATTTGGATACGTTTCATCGGTATCACTTACCATCACTTCAAACTGAATTTCTGCTGATTGCAATAATTGCTTTCTACGAGGAGATTGAGAAGCTAAAATAATGGCTTCCATATACAATAGTTTTAAAAGAAAATTTAATAGTATAAAAAAAATACCATCGATAAAATACCGGTAAACATCACCATTTTAATGGCGGTACTTAAACGATTAAAATCTTTACTAGATTGGGCTTTAAACAATTGTTTAAATATCCATATCAGTGGTGCTACAATTAATAAAAAACAATAACCAATGCTTAACCACCAGCCAAACTGAATTACGTAAAATTGAGCAATTGACAACACAGCTATTAACACAATTAGCCAAACTGCCACAAAAACTTTTGTTGCATTTATTCCCCAAACAATGGGCATTGTTTTACAGCCATATCTTCTATCTCCATCTACATCTTCCATATCTTTTACCACTTCTCTAATGAGTGAAATTACAAATGCAAAACCCGTATACAGTACGGTTAATGCCAATAGTTTTTTTTGGTTAATGCCAGTTTGGTATTTTACTAACAATACAAAATGATTGGCTTCGCACCAAGTAAGCACCACAATTACCCAAGCTGTAATTGCCGCAACCATTACATTACCTATTAAAAATTTTTTCTTTAAAGAAGCAGAATATAGAAACAGTAAAACTACACAAATGGCCGCTGAAACACCAGCAACTTTGGTATTATTTGCATTGAAATCGATGTAGAAACTAAAACAAATAGAAACAACACTCAACAAAATATGCCATAACAAAACCCATCTTCTACTAATAATTCTTGCAACAACTACTTTGTGTGGCTTATTTACTTGATCAATATTTAAATCGAAATAGTCGTTGATAATATATCCAGCAGCTGCAATTAAAACGTAGGTTAGTACCATATATAAAAAATACAAACCATGAATATTGCTTGCCACATTTGCTTGCTTAAATAATGGCTGTATAACACAATACGAAAACATAACCTGTGTAAGTGCAATAAACACAAGGTTAGGCCAGCGAATGAGTTTCAAAAAAGGGATAATTAGCTTCAAATTATTAATTTAAATGCAATGTAAATTGCTTTCTATATACAGCAACAGATTACTCGGTGATTTTATAATAATTTAAGGCTGAAAAAATGGCTATTTATAAAAATAGCCATTAACATGTAATAAAATATTGTTTCAAAACTACTTTTGGTTATCTCTCCATTCATACACCCAACTGCTTTGAATCATTTCTAGATGACCTTCATTGCTTTGTTCTCTTGTACCTGTAAAACCTGGAATTTGCAAAACCCATTCTAAAAGGTCTGTAAATCTTATTCTATAAATTTTAGATTCTGTAAACTCGTCACCAAATTTTTCGTACAATTTCATGGCAATATCTTCGTAATCAGTCCAACTAATTGGGGGTTCAAAAGCGTTCATTTATGTGTGTTTTTTATATTAAAGTTTAAAATTATTCGCCTAAAAATTGGGTTTGATCAGGCAGTAAAATTTCGATATCACCATTGCCATCATGTAGTACACATTGGCAACCTAAACGGCTATTTAACCTTGGATTAACGGCTCTGTCAATAAAATCTTCTTCTCTATCTGTTAATTCTTCAATAAACTGCTCTCCTTTTTCTACATATAAATGACAGGTACTACAAGCACAAACTCCACCACAATTATGATGTAATTCAATGTGATTATCCAATAAAATTTCTAATAAACTTTCGCCAGCTTGTATATTGTTTAAAGTAACAGGTTCTAATCCTTTCTGTTCAAACTTTACATGTATGTTGTACATCAAAAATATTTTAGGCTGCAAAAGTATTTGAAAAATAGATAAATCATAGATGCATTTTCCATTTTCGATAGTGAATAGACGAATTAAAAACTAGAAAGATTACTACAAATGAAATAGGTATGTGTCTATAAGAGCCATCAATACATGTAGATAGTTTTGCGATATAAAGATGATGAACTACTCATCACTCTTCAATTAAAATTTCTATTAAACCTAATACTTAAACCAATGAAAAAAATCCTAATTCATCTTTTTGTTATTACTGCTTTTTTTGCTTGCAAAAAAACAGATAGCACGTCTACTAATCCTACTAATCCCACTGCTAAAGTTGCACCAGATGGTTTTAATTATAATACCACAAAAATGGTGAGTATTGATATTACCTTATTAAGTAATAACAATCAAGCCATCAAAGGTGTACCAGTAAGTTTTTACGCTTACGATGGAAAAGATTTAGGCAATAAAGTGCTTACAGCAATGTCTAATCAACAGGGTAAAGTAATTGCTCGTGTGGCTTTGCCTGCATATATTGATACGTTGGTGATTGATCCTAATTATTTAGGATTGGTAAGAAACTCAAAAGCATTTATTAGCAATGGAACTATAACAGCAACAATTGGTGGTGGAAGCGGTTTTAGTGGCAACATTGTTGGAACTTTTACAGAAGAAATGCCCATCATTACACCAAAAGATGTGGTAGCAACACATGATATTAATGGTGTAAAAACAAATACTGTTTTTAGATATATGGGAACAACGAATTTATTAGGTAGACCCAATTATTTAGAAACTCAACGTGATGTAATTTCCGCTGGTTTGTTAGCTAGCATCAACAACTCGTTACCAGAAGGATCGAAAGTACCTATTGCAAGACCAAGTTATTTATCGAATAATGCTACATCTAACTTAAATATTGTTGAACTTTCGGATGTTTGGATTACGTTTGTTCATGAAGGTGCTGGATATAAAAATGCTCTGGGCTTTTACAAATACCCTACTAATAGACCACCTTCTTCATTAGCAGACATTGATACCATTACATTTATTTATCCCAATACAAGTTTTACAGGTAGTGGTGGTAATCTTGTTTCAGGCGATAAAGTAAAAATTGGTCGTTTTGAAGCAGGAACAACAATTGGTATCGTTTTATATCAAAATGCATACATCAACAATGCAACATCGAACAACGTAAATACGTCTGCAACGGCATTTTTCTCAGATGCTCATTTAAACCCAGAATCTTCTGCTTCATTAAGAAAACATTCTGTTTTATTAACTTATGAAAACTACTTATTAGTTGGTTTCGAAGATATTGATAGAAGTCTTTCTTCATGCGATCAAGATTTTAATGATGCTATTTACTTTGCTTCTTCAAATCCTGTTGAAGGTATATCAAAAGAAGGTGTAAAACCAGTTGATGAACCTGTTGATACAGATGGTGATGGCGTAAACGATCCATTAGATGAATTTCCAACAGACCCTACAAAAGCATACATAAATTATTTTCCAAATGTAAATCAATGGGGTACATTAGCTTTTGAAGATCAATGGCCAAATGTTGGCGACTATGATATGAACGATTTGGTAGTAAGCTACAGATATAAAATGATTAGCAATGCAAGTAATAATGTTGTAGAAATGACAGGAGAATTTGCTCCAATAGCAGTAGGTGCAAGCTATCAAAATGGTTTTGGGGTAGAATTTCCATTTAGCAGTTCAATTGTACAAACAGTGACTGGTCAAAGACATACCAATGGCTATATAACAAGAGCGGCAAACGGTACAGAAGCAGGACATTCAAAAGCGGTAATTATTCCTTTTGATAATGCAAGAAGTTTAATTTCAAATCCTGATGGAACACCCATTGTAAATACAGATATGAATAAATCTAAAATGGTAGGTGATACCTCAAAAGTGGTAATTGTATTTACGAGTCCTGTAAATGCTGCAACACTCGGTGATGCTCCATTTAATCCGTTTCTTATTTCTAATTTACGACGTGGCTACGAAGTGCATTTACCCAACTATACCCCCACTGCTTTAGCTACAAGCAGTTTGTTTGGAACTGAATTCGATAACAGCAATATTTCTTCTGGTAGATATTATGTTACTACTCAAAACTATCCTTGGGCCATTCATTTTGCTGAGCCATTTAGTTATCCAATAGAAAGAGCACCAATTAATGAAGCGTACTTAAGATTTTTTGACTGGACTGGTTCTGGTGGAAATCAATATAAAGATTGGTATAAAAATACTGGTTCAGGCTACAGAAACACATCTAAAATTTATTCAAAATAAACGATTAACTATTTAGGTATTGGTTTAGGTTTAAAGGCTGCCGTGGTTGGCAGCCTTTTTTTATTGATAGTAATTTCTCCCTATTTTTCATAAGACTATAACTTTTTTATTGAAAGATTGTATTTTAAAAAGCTATTTTTTATAATTTCATTTTTTAATTACATAGATGATATCCCCTATGCCAATTCGTTTTTTGCTATTTACTATCTTATTTTTTTCTGCTATTGCTTGTAAAAACATTAAAGAAAAACCAAAGCCCGTTCAAGAAGAAAGGCAGGAAGAGGAATATGTGCAACCAGAAGAATCGAAGCCAATAAAAAAAGAACCCATTATCAATATTGAAGAGTTACAAGTAAGTAGAAAACTATATATGGTAATGAAGGAGTCTGTGTATTTTGCTGGTGAAATAGAACGAAAAAAGCAAACCATGTATAGTAATATTGAATTTACCATGGATAAATGTGGTATTGAATAAGGGGGCATACATACTTCATGGACGTATAGTAATAAAGAACCTTACACTGTAGAAGTAGGTATTCCTGTATTTAAAAAATGTGCTGGTCCTGAATTGGGAATTTATTACAAAGAAAGAAAAGCATGTAAGGTGTTAATTGCTAGGTATTATGGTCCTTACGATGAAATTTACAAAGCTTACAATGAAATGTATGCATGGGTAAAACGCTTTAATAAAACAGTAATTGGGCAGCCTTGGGAAGAATATGTAAGTAAAGGTTCTATTGAAAAAGATGTTTTTAGAATAGAAACAGATGTTTACTTCCAAATAAAAGACAATTAAGTTAAATGCATTTTTTGAATGCTATCACTCAGTAAGCGATAGATTGTTTCTATATTTGGATAGTTCTGAAGAATTTCTACATGTTTTTCTATAGTTTGTAAATCACCACGTTTTGCCGGTCCTGTTTGAGTCTCACGTGGATGTTGGTATTTGATTTGTTCGCTTGTTTCTGCGATAATCGCTTTCAATAAATCAAATGAAATTTGTTCTTGTTTACAGAAATCGTCTGCTAAACTGTACAGATGATTGGTGAAATTATTTACGATTACCGCAGCAAGATGAAGTTTCTTTCTTTTTTCATCATTTAATATTGTTATTGAACTACTTATCGATTCTGCAAATTGTTGAATGATGGCAATTGTTTCTTCTGAATTACCATCAATTACAAACGGAATTCCATCGTTTGTAATCGTGGTTGCATGAATACTTTGAATGGGCCACAACACACCATATTTATTAGAACTTGTTTGCAATACATCTTTACTAACTGTTCCAGCTGTGTGCAAAACAATTGCATTGGTATTAACTATACTAATGGCAACTTTTTCTATCGATGCATCATTTACTGCAATGATTATTAAGTCTGCTTTTGGTAAATCATTATAAGCATTTACAAGACCATTACAATTAAATTGTTGAGATAATAGATTTACTTTTTCTGCATTTCTTCCAACAATAGCAATTAATTCGTGGCCCGTTTTCAGTATTGTTTTGCATAAAAAAGTTGCCATTTTACCCGTTCCAATTATAATAACCTGCATATATTTACTTTAGTTATGAAAGAAAAATTAGTTAAAAGAATTGCCATTAAATATTACAAAACCAAATTTAGAAGTTTAGCTATACTTTCTCCGAAAATAGCAGCAGAAAGTGCTTTTCAATTGTTTTGTAAACCTTATAGTGGCAAACCTAAACGTATTGAACCAAGTATTTTTAAAAAAGCAGATGTCATTCAAATTAAAGTAAATGGAATAACGGTAAGAGGTTGGCATTGGAAAACCAATGAAGCTAATTCAAAAAATATTTTAATTGCTCATGGATTTGATAGTTTCAGCTATCGTTTTGAAAAATACGTTCAACCGCTTTTAACAAAAGGTTATAATGTTTTGGCTTTTGATGCTCCAGGTCATGGCATTAGTGAAGGCAAAACATTACATTCATTACAATACAAAGAAGTAATGATTGCTATTCATAAACAATTGGGGCCACTTTCAGCCATAATGGGTCATTCAATGGGTGGATTGGCCGCTTCTTTAGCTGCTGAAGAAATAAAAACAATAGAAAAATTGGTTTTAATTGCACCTGCTGTAGAAATTACAAGAGCTATTCAGTATTTTACACATTATGTTGGTTTGAGTAATCCAGTAAAGGAGGCATTTAATAATTATATTTTAGATGTAGCTCAACAACCAATTAGTTATTTTGATGTTGGTAGAGCTATTGAGTATTTATCAACTTCTATTTTGTGGTTACATGATAAAGAAGATAAAATTTGTCCGTATATAGATGTTGTTCCTGTTCAAAGAAAACAACTTTCACATATTCAATTTTACATCACCAAAGGATTAGGGCACAGTAAAATTTATAGAGAACAAACAAGCCTAAAAGCAATTATCGATTTTTTATAATCAAATTTTGACTACAAATTATAAAAAGAAGAGGCTGTACAAGCTGTACAGCCTCTTTAGAACAAAAAAACAACCAAAACAACTATTTTAAAATCTTGCACCTATTACAATATTAACACCTCTTCTAGGTGGAGGTGGTGGAGCAATTACTACAACATCTGATCTTCTTCTTGTTCGTCCATATTTGTGGCAATGATCACTATTATTTCTCCAAATAGGTTCATTTTCATCACAGTAAACTGTGTATCTATCATCTTGTAAGTAAATGTTTCTTGGCAAAACATCTACTGAAACCCAAACTCCATTTCTGGGATAAAAATAATTTCTATTAATTGGATTGTAATACACATTTGCCGATGGATAAAAATAATAAGCCATTTGTTGGGGTTGATGGTAATGCTGGTGATAATGTCTATTATTTGCTCTTGACCAACGTGGCTGTGCAGATACTTCTGTTAGTATAAATCCGATGGTGAGAGCTAGCGAAATAGGAATGACTTTTTTCATGGTATTCAGTTTTTATTACCAATTATCATTCTAACTCCGTGCCAAAATTTAATTCAAAACAACATGCTTTTTTTTGAACATATTTTGTTGTTTAAAGGTTTAAAGTAATATTGCAGAAATCAAGCACCCAAAGTTTAAAGTTGTAAGTTGATAAAATACTCGTTTTCATAACAAGAAAAAAACAACTAAATCAGCATTGTTGGTGTTTGTAAAATTGAATTGTTTAGACTAAATATATAGGTAGTAACATTAATTTACAATCAAGCAAATGAGTAAGAATTTATTAATAGTAGAGAGCCCTGCAAAGGCAAAAACCATAGAAAAAATCTTGGGTAGCGACTTTGATGTGCGTAGCTGTTATGGTCATATTCGTGACTTGGAGAAAGATGATATGGGTATTGATTTAAATAATAATTATCTACCAAGATATAAAGTGCCAGATGATAAATTAAAAGTTGTAAGCGAATTAAAAAGTTTAGCTAAAAAATCGAAAGAAGTTTGGTTAGCATCGGATGAGGATAGAGAAGGTGAAAGTATTAGTTGGCATTTAGCAGAAGTTTTGGGTTTAGATCCAAAATCTACAAAACGTATTGTTTTTCATGAAATTACAGCACCAGCAATTAAAAAAGCAGTTTCAAATCCTCGTTTAATTAACATGGATTTAGTAAACGCTCAACAAGCAAGACGTGTGTTAGATAGATTAGTAGGTTTTGAATTGAGCCCTGTTTTATGGAAAAAAGTACAACCAAGTTTAAGTGCAGGTCGTGTACAAAGTGTTGCTGTTCGGTTAATTGTAGATAGAGAAAGAGAAATTAATCATTTTGTTAGTGAAAGTAGTTATAAAGCCGAGGCATTATTTGCAGCCGTTGATATTCATCAAAAGCCTGTAACTTTTAAAGCAGAAGGCCCCACTAAAATGGCCACAATACAGCAAGCACAGCAATTTTTAAATAGTTGCATCAATGCAAATTATACCGTTGCATATATTGAAGTAAAACCTGCAAAAAGAACACCAGCAGCACCATTTACAACTTCTACCCTTCAGCAAGAAGCGTCTAGAAAATTAGGTTATAGTGTAAGTAAAACCATGCTGATAGCACAAAAGCTGTACGAAAGTGGTAAAATTACGTACATGCGTACAGATAGTTTTAACTTAAGTGATACAGCTTTGGCAGACATTAGCAAAGAAATAAATACTGCTTTTGGTAGTCAATATCATCAACCTAGAAAATTTAAAAATAAAAACGAAAGTGCTCAAGAAGCTCATGAAGCCATCAGACCAACATACATGAGCAACCATACTATTGCTGATGATGAAGGAAAAAGATTGTACGAACTTATATGGAAAAGAACCATAGCTAGCCAAATGAGTGATGCTGCTTTTGAAAAAACTATTGCCAAAATAAATATTAGCACCAATAAAGAACAATTAACAGCAACAGGAGAAGTTTTGAAATTTGATGGATTTTTAAAAGTTTATTTAGAAGGAAGAGACGAAGAGGATGAGGAAGATACAGAGGGAATGTTGCCTCCACTAGCTATTGGAAAAGTGTTGGATTTTAAAGAAATGACGGCTACTGAAAAATTTACCCGTCCAAATGCTAGATACACGGAAGCTTCATTGGTAAAGAAAATGGAAGAATTAGGTATTGGTCGTCCATCTACCTATGCACCTACTATTTCAACCATTATTAAGAGAAATTATGTTGAAAAAAGAGATAAAGACGGTGTTAAAAGACAGGTAAATATTTTACGATTAACCCCAAATAACCAAATAGAAAAGGAAATTGTAATGGAAAACACAGGAGCTGAAAAAGCCAAGTTGTTTCCTACAGATTTAGGCATGGTGGTTACAGATTTTTTAAAGCAACATTTTAATAAAGTAATGGATTTTAGTTTTACCGCTAAAATTGAACAAGAGTTTGATGAAATTGCAGAAGGTAAAATTAAATGGAGCAACATGATTGATGGTTTTTACAAACCATTCCATTTAAATATAGAAAATACACTTGAAACTGCTGAAAGAGCAAAAGGCGAAAGAGATTTAGGAATTGATGAAGCTTCTGGCAAAAAAATTATTGCAAGAATGGGGCGTTATGGACCAATGGTGCAAATTGGCGAAACAACAGCTGATGAAAAACCACGATTTGCAAAACTAAAAGCCAATCAAAGTATCGAAACAATTACGGTTGAAGAAGCAATGCAACTTTTTCAATTACCAAAAAGTATTGGTGAATATGAAGGTGAAGAATTAATTGTAAATGCAGGAAGATTTGGCCCTTATGTAAAATTTAAAGATCAGTTTGTTTCTTTACCCAAAAATGAAGATCCATTAGAAATAACCATTGAAAGAGCTATTGAATTAATTCAACAAAAAAATGCGGCAGATGCTGCAATTGGTTATTATGAAGAAAAACCTGTAACAAAAGGCAAAGGACGATTTGGTCCGTTTATTAAATGGGACGATTTATACATAAATATACCAAAAGGCTACAATTTCGATGCATTAACGCAGCAAAATATTGAAGAATTAATTGAAAAGAAATTAGAGAAAGAAGCGAATAGATTTATACAACAATGGCCAGCTGAAAAAATAACAATCGAAAATGGACGATGGGGTGCTTTTATACGTTATGGTAAAAAAATGCTCAAGTTGCTTAATAAACCACAGGGAGGAAAATATACACCTGAAGAAGCTGCTACCATTGCTTTAGAAGATGTTAAAAAAATGATTGAAGAACAAGTGCCAGGTGCATTTAGTAAAAAAACGCCTGCAAAAAAAGTAGCAAGCAAAAAGGCGGCATCTAAGAAGAAATAGTCTTGCAATTAACAATTTTAAAAAAGCTATTAATGTTTTGTTAATAGCTTTTTTATTGAAAAACATTTTGTAATAATTTTCAGGTTTATCTCACTAATCTCATAATCTTAAAATAGAAATTTTTTTAAGAACCGATACCTTTATTTTTGCCACTCTTAAAATTGTAATATGGGCATTTCTCTTTTTATTATTGGAATCATTGGCTGGCATGTAGGCATGTACGGCATGTTTAAAAAAGCAGGTTTAAATCCAATTTTTGCATTCGTACCTTTTTATAATACTTGGTTAATTGTTGAAAAAACAGCGATTAAAAAACATTGGTTTTGGTTACAGCTAATACCAATTGCTGGTCAATTTATTACAATATGGATTACCATCATTTTTGTTATGCACTTTAAAAGATTTAATGTAATTCACCATAGTTTGGTTGTATTCTTACCTTTTATATATTTCCCTTATTTAGGATTTAATAAAGAAGATAAATGGTTTGGAGCTGAAGCCGTAAAAAATTATAAAAAATCTACAGGCAGAGAATGGATTGATGCTGGCGTTTTTGCAGTAGTAGCTGCAACTATTATTAGAACATTTGTTTTTGAAGCCTACGTTATTCCAACAGGTAGTATGGAGCGTACATTATTAATCAACGATTTCTTATTTGTTAGTAAAGTAAGCTACGGTCCTCGTATTCCTATTACTCCACTTTCATTTCCATTTGTTCACAACACAATGCCATTGTCGGTTACAACACCATCTTATATAAAAAGTGTGCAATTGCCTTATAAGCGTTTGCCAGGTTATACCGATGTTAAAAGAAATGATGTTGTTGTATTTAATTTCCCAGCTGGTGATACCATTATTAATTTACCTGACTTTGGTAGTAAAGTTACTTATTACGAAGTTTTAAGAAGAGATTTTAAGGGAAATAGATTGGCTTTAGAAGCTCAATATCCTGTAATTGTACATCCTTTCGACAAAACGGATAATTATATCAAAAGATGTGTTGGTGTTGGTGGCGACATTTTAACCATGAAAAAAGGAGTATTATTTATCAATAATCAACCTGCATTTACAGCCCCTGAAATGCAAACCGATTATGAATTATCACTTAATAAAGCATTTGATACAGAATTTCTAGAAAATGATTTGGGAATTGATATTACTATAGATGAAGAAAGAAATGTACGATATAATAAAGAAGGCGATTATCAAGAAACCGAAGGTGCTCATTTATTTTGTATGCTTAACTTAACAAAAGCCAATTATGAAAAAGTTAAAAAGCAGCCAAATGTTTTGTCTATCAAACCTATTTTAGAAACTGATGCTGTAGACGCAGAAATGTTTCCGAATGATACAATAAACTATAAATGGAATAGAGACAATTTTGGACCTTTACCTATTCCAAAAGCAAATGAAGTAATTACATTAACTCCACAAAACATTAGTTTATACAGACGTTTAATTACCAATTATGAGAAAAATACATTGGAAGAAGCAAATGGAAATTTTATAATTAATGGCGTTGCTACTAATAAATACACTGTTAAAAACAACTATTATTGGATGATGGGAGATAATAGACACCGTAGTCAAGATAGCAGATATTGGGGGTTTGTTCCTGAAACACATGTTGTTGGTAAAGCATCAATGGTTTGGTTTAGTTGGAATCATGGTCCAAGATGGAAACGTATATTTAGTTTTATAAAATAATTTCTTATCTTTCCTCTTACAAAAGGTAAAAAATCCTCACAGCTAAAAGTTGTGAGGATTTTTTATCTACTAACTTTTTTATCCTACAAACGTTTTAAATAGAAAGGATATGATTATAGAAAAATACAATTTTGAATTTGAAGTCTACGATACCATTGATGAGCTTACAACAGCTGATGCAGACTTATTAAAACATGCTAGAAAAATTACCGAAATAGCTTATGCACCTTATTCAAATTTTAAAGTAGGTGCTTCTGCCCTTTTACAAAATGGTGAAATTGTACATGGCACTAATCAAGAAAACGCTAGCTATCCTATTGGTATTTGTGCTGAAAGAGTTTTATTAGCTTCTGCTGCTATGTTATTTCCAAATGAACCCATTCAAACAATGGCAATTAGTTACAATAGTGTAAACGGACTAAGTAATAAACCTGTTTCACCATGTGGCATGTGTAGACAAAGTTTAGCCGAATTTGAGCAAAGAACAAAACATCCTATTCGACTTATTTTATCTGGATTAGAAGGTAAAATAATGATTGTAAAACGCTCTTCAATGCTGTTGCCGTTTGGTTTTTCTGGAGAAGACATGCAATAGTTTTCTGCTTAAAGATTATTTATTTTATGAAGAAGATTTTGCTTTACATGACTATGCCATTCATCTCGTAAAATGCTTAAAATAATACTATCTCTTCTTCCATTTGGATGAATGGGTAAATGGCTGCGTAAAACGCCTTCAACCGTACATCCAATGCTTTTCATTGCGGCAATACTTTTTACATTATTGTTATCTGCTCTAAACTCTACTCTTTCTATTTCTAAGGTTTCAAATGCAAATTGTAAAAGCAAAAATTTACATCGTTTATTCAATCCTGTTCCTTGAAAATTTTTTCCATACCAAGTATAGCCTAATTGTAGCGTTTTAAATGCCAATTGAATATCATAAAATCTAGTGCAGCCGGCAAATTGTTTGGTTTGCTTATCAAACACAATAAAAGTATACATGTTTTTCTGTTCTTTACCGTCTATTGCTTGATGAATATATTTATAGAAATTAGTTTCACCATTCATTGGTACTAAACTATATTTCCAAATATCGGGTTCATTTAATGCAAAATGCAGCAACTCTATGCTATTTTCTAGGGTTAAAGGTTGCAGTAAAACGCAGTTATCTTCCAATATATACGGCTTTGTAAAATCTAATTGTTCTACCATTTGTTACCTATATTTTTGTAACAATACTAATTAAAAAATAGTGTAAAAATCCAATTTCATTTTTCAATAACTAATAATAAAATTATGTGTGGAATAGTTGGCTATACAGGTTCTAGAGAAGCTTATCCCGTTGTAATTAAAGGTTTAAAAAGATTAGAATATCGTGGTTATGATAGCAGTGGAGTTGCTTTAATAAATGAGGGAAAATTAAGCGTTTATAAGAAAAAAGGTAAGGTAACTGAATTAGAAGATAGTGTGGTTGATAAAAACTTACATAGCCATGTAGGAATTGGGCATACAAGATGGGCCACTCATGGTGAACCTAGCGATAGAAATGCACATCCTCACACAAGCAATAATGGCGAATTTGCGATGATTCATAATGGAATTATTGAAAATTATGTTTCTATCAAAAACGATTTATTAAAAAAAGGCTACAAGTTTAGCAGTGATACAGACACAGAAGTATTGCTCAATTTTATTGAAGATATTAAAACACACAACGATTGTACGCTTGAACAAGCTTTACGAATTGCATTAAAAAGAGTAGTTGGTGCATATTGTATTTTATTAATCGATCAAAACGATCCAGAAACTATTATTGCTGCCAGAAAAGGTAGCCCTTTGGTTATTGGCATTGGAAAAGGTGAACATTTTTTAGCAAGCGATGCCTCTCCAATTATTGAATATACCAAAGAAGTGGTGTATGTAAACGATTATGAAATTGCTATTGTAAGGCCAGATGAATTGATTTTAAAGAATTTAGGAAACGAAAAACAAACGCCATTTATTACACAATTAGACATGGAATTGGCTGCCATTGAAAAAGGTGGCTACGAGCATTTTATGTTGAAAGAAATTAATGAGCAAGCAGAAACTATTTACGACTGTTTAAGAGGCAGATTACAAATACACAATAATCAAATTAATTTAAGTGGTATTGAAAACAATATTGAGATTTTAAAAAATGCTCCAAGAATTGTAATGGTTGCTTGTGGTACAAGTTGGCATGCTGGTTTAGTAGCTGAATATTTGTTTGAAGAATTATGTAGAATACCTGTTGAAGTTGAATATGCTAGTGAGTTTAGATATAGAAACCCAATCATCAATAAAGGCGATATTATTATTGCTATTTCTCAAAGTGGTGAAACTGCTGATACTTTGGTTGCACTAGAAAATGCAAAAGAAAAAGGAGCTTTCATTTTTGGTGTTGTAAATGTAGTTGGTAGCAGCATTGCTCGTTTAAGTCATGCAGGTGCGTATACACATAGTGGTCATGAAATTGGTGTAGCAAGTACAAAAGCGTTTACAGGTCAATTAGCTGTACTTTCAATGATGGCGTTTAAAATTGCGTTTGCAAAGGGAACCATTTCTGAAAGCAGGTATGTTGAATTAATGAAAGAATTAGTCGCCATTCCAGAAAAAGTAAAAGAAATTCTTAAAGACACAACACATATACAAGCAATTGCTCAAAAGTATAAAGATGCTACAGACTTTTTATTTTTAGGTAGAGGCTATAATTTTCCTGTTGCACTAGAAGGTGCATTAAAGCTAAAAGAAGTAAGCTATATTCATGCAGAAGGCTATCCAGCAGCTGAAATGAAACATGGACCTATTGCCTTGGTAGATGAGCATTTACCTGTTGTTTTTGTTGCCACAAAAGATAGATACTACGATAAAATTGTAAGCAATGTTCAAGAAATTAAGGCCAGAAAAGGTAAAGTAATTGCAGTGGCTACTTTAAATGATAACGTAATACCTGCAATGGCAGATGATACAATGTACGTGCCTGATGCAGATGAAGTTATTGCACCACTTTTAAGTGTTATTCCTTTACAATTATTAAGCTACTATGTTGGAATTGCAAAAGGTTTTGATGTAGATAAACCTAGAAATTTAGCCAAAAGTGTAATGGTTGAATAGTGTATCTAAAGCATTTATTCAATCTTTTTTAAATTCTATGAAACAAGAAAAATGCATTTTGCTTTAGCAAAATACAATTCGTAACACGCTACTTACATGTCTAAAAATATCATTACCAAAACGGCAGCAGATGCTCTAGGATACAATTTTATTCCTAAAGAATTTTTAAAAGCTGGTGAAGATGAATATGTGTATAGAAATATTCAAAATAGAAGTGGAATTGTTTACAGGCATTTAACCGCTAGCGAAATTGAAGGTTTGGTAAGAAACAACAATACAAGCGATAATTGGAACAATATTTATGTATCTGACTTTTTTAATCCTTCATTGGTAAAAAATTGCAAGTTTTATGGTTTGGTTCGAATCAGTAAATTAGAACCATTGTACCTAAATTTTAGCGATTTAAAATTACCTGTTGGGTTATATAATTCAACCATTATTAGCTCAGATTTTGGAGATAATGTATGTATCGATAATGTAAATTATTTATCACATTACATCATTGGAAACGAAGTAATTGTTACCAATGTAAACGAGTTGCTTACCACCAATCATGCAAAATTTGGAAATGGAATTGTAAAGTTGGGTGAAAGAGAAAGTGTACGTATTTGGTTAGAATTATGTAACGAAAATGGTGGAAGAAGTGTAATGCCATTTAACGATATGTTGCCAGGTGATGCTTACATGTGGAGCAAATACAGAGATGATGATGCCTTATTAGAAAAGTTTAAAGTATTTACAGAAGCTCAATACAAAAATGAAAGAGGCTATTATGGAAAAATTGGTGATAGAACGGTAATAAAAAATACAGGCATTATTAAAGATGTTTGGATTGGTGAAGATGCCTACATTAAAGGAGCAAACAAACTTAAAAATCTAACCATTAATTCTGGCGAAAAAGGCAAAACACAAATTGGAGAAGGTGTAGAAATGGTAAATGGTATTGTTGGTTTTGGATGCAGAATTTTTTATGGTGTAAAAGCGGTAAGGTTTATTATGGCATCGCATTCACAATTAAAATATGGTGCAAGATTAATCAACTCATATCTAGGAAGCAATGCAACCATTTCATGCTGTGAAGTACTAAATTCTTTAATTTTTCCAGCTCATGAACAGCACCATAACAATTCATTTTTGTGTGCAGCGTTAATTATGGGACAAAGTAACATTGCAGCCGGTGCAACCATTGGTAGCAATCATAACAGTAGAGGTGCAGACGGTGAATTAATTGCAGGAAGAGGGTTTTGGCCAGGATTATGTGTAAGTTTAAAACACAATACAAAATTTGCATCGTTTACCATTGTTGCAAAAGGTGATTATGCATCCGAGTTAAACATTCCGATTCCATTTTCATTGGTCAGCAACGATGTTACAAACAACCAATTAATAGTAATGCCTGCTTATTGGTTTATGCACAATATGTATGCATTGGCAAGAAATTCATGTAAATATGTAGATAGAGATAAAAGAGTTGATAAAGTTCAACATATCGAATACGATTTTTTAGCTCCTGACACAATAAACGAAATGTTTTCTAGCTTAATATTAATGGAAGAAGCTGTTGGAAAGGCTTTTTTAATTCATCAAGGAAAAAAGAAATACACCAAAGAAGAATGTATTGCAGTAGGAACAACACTTTTAAATGAAAAAAATTCCATTGTAAACGATTTAGAAATAATTGTTGATGGTTTCGAAAACTCGAAACGTAAAACTATTTTATTAAAAGCGATTCAATCATATCATATTTATAAAGAGCTTATTTTATTTTACGGTATTCGTTCTTTGGTAGAATACATTCAACAGCAACCAATTTTCACAATCGATGCTCTTGTAAAAACACTTCCTACTAAAATACAACGAAACGAATGGCTAAATATTGGTGGACAATTGATGCCCAAAACTGCCGTAGATAATTTAAAAACAAAGATTAAAACAGGTAAAATTATAGGTTGGGATGCTGTTCACAATTATTACCTTGAACAAGGAAACGAATATCCAATTCAAAAGCAAAAACATGCCTTTGCTAGCTTACAAGAAATATCTAATATTTCTTTAAAAAAATTATCGAAAAGTCAACTAGAAACTTGGATTCAACAGATGATTGCAACGAAAACTTGGATGACAAAAGGAATTTATGAATCAAGGGCAAAAGACTACAAAAATCCATTTAGAAAAATGGTGTATGAAACCAATACCGAAATGGATAAGGTTTTGGGTAAATTAGAAGATAATTCTTTTATCAACGATCAATTAGTAGCTTTAAAATTTTTTAAGAAAGAAATGAGCTTACTTTTAAAAAAAATTGAATCTTCTAACCCATTATGAATACACAAGTAGATGCTTTTATTGATGCTTTAGAAATAGAACAGCAGCAAATTGCAAATACAATTAGAAATATTTTGTTAACGAAGGTTGATGGAATTGAAGAAAAATTTTCTTTCAAAACACCCTTTTACCATTATTTTGGAATGTTCTGCTACATTAGTAAAGTAAAAGAAGGTATTGAATTGTGTTTTTGTAGAGGAAAAGATTTGGCACTTGCTTTTCCGCAATTAAGTATGAAAAATCGAAAATTAATTGCAAGCGTTACCATTACAAATAGCAAAGAAATTGCCGCTTTTGAAATTGTACAAATCATTCAAGAAGCTGCCGCTTTACAAATTGAAATGTATGCTACAAAAAGAAGAAAAAAATAATTTTTCAGAAAAGCTATACAACTTGGTTAGTATTATCTTCTTTTTCCATCATTAAGTACGCTTTAATAAAGCCATCTATTTCTCCATCCATTACAGGTTGCACATTTCCTAGCTCATAATCTGTTCTATGGTCTTTAATCATCTTATATGGATGAAAAACATAGCTTCTAATTTGACTTCCCCATTCTATTTTTTTCTTGTTTGAATTGGTGGCATTTAAAGCTTCTTGTCGCTTCCGCATTTCTTCTTCATACAACCTACTTTTTAGCATTTTCATGGCCAATTCTCTATTCTCTCCCTGTGTTCTTGCTTGTTGGCATTCAATGATAAATCCACTAGGTGCATGTTTTAAACGAACCGCCGTTTCTACTTTGTTTACATTTTGTCCGCCACTTCCACCACTTCTGTAAAATGCCCATTCTAAATCGGCAGGATTTACTTCTATTTCAATTGTATCATCAATTAAAGGATATACATACACAGATGCAAAAGATGTATGTCTTCTTGCATTGCTATCAAATGGAGAAATTCTTACCAAACGATGTACGCCACTTTCTGCTTTTAAAAAACCATAGGCAAACGCTCCATCCAGTTGAATTGTGGCCGATTTTATTCCTGCTCCATCTCCTTCTTGATAATCTAATTCTGTTACTTTAAACCCTTGCTTTTGACCGTACATCATGTACATTCTTAACAACATTTCTGCCCAATCTTGGCTTTCGGTTCCGCCAGCTCCAGGATTTATTTGTAATATAGCAGGTAATTCGTCTTCTGGTTTATTTAATGTGCTTTTAAATTCAGCATCTTCTATTGCTTGTATAGCCGCATCAAAAGCTATTTTCGTTTCTTCTTCAGTAGCGTCACCTGCTTTCCAAAATTCAAATAATACAGCAAAATCTTCTACAGCTGTATCTACAGAATCGAAAAGTTGCAACCAATATTCGTTTACTTTAATTTCTTTCATGGTTGCAGTGGCTCGTACATTATCGTCCCAAAAGCCTGCTGAAAGAGATAACTGACGGTCTTGTTCTACTTTAAATTTTCGATTAGCGTAGTCAAAGAAACCTCCTCAAGACAACAACTCGGTCTCTTATATTCTTTAATTGTTCTATTGTCATATGATTGCAAAATAAAGATAACTAATTCATATTCTTTTAATTGTAAGTGAAAATATGTTTACGGGATAAAATAAAAGAGGCTGTTCAGTAATAGAACAACCTCTTTCGTAATACATATTTATCGTCTGTTAAAATACGTTGAATCCGTAGCTGATGTAATATAAACCACCAACTTGGGCATTTGCAAAACCATTAATATAATATTTGTTCAACAAATTATTGGCTCCAATTTTAAAGATTGATTTACTCTCTAAAAACTTGTAACTCAATTGTGCATCTAACGTTGTAACTGAGGGTAGCTGTCCAGCACCCATTGTAGCTTCATAATAGAAACTATCTTGCCATCTGTAAACAGCACTGAAACCAAAACGTTTTTGTTTACCGAAACCAGAGTTACTTACAGTAATATTTGTACGATATTTTGGTGTGTTAAATGATGCTATAAAGTTTGTAGGAACATTAGAAATTTCATCTGAATAGAAATTAGCACCAATTGTAAAATTCTTTGGTAAAATATAATCTAGAGAAACACCAAATCCTTTTACATCTACTTTCGCTACACTATTTGTTGAAACAGAAAATACTCTAACAGAATTATTTGCTTGAATTTGAGCAACATTGGTTGAACCAATAAAGTTGTCGTAAGAAGCAGTATAAGCATAAACATCAACTAATAATTTTTTTCCAACTAATGCTTTGTAACCTATTTCATAAGAAGTAGCCGTTTCTGGTTTAAATTCTCCAAAGTTTTGTCTAACTAATAAGGCAGGATTATTACTTCCAGCTGCAACAAATGCAACAAAACTAGCAGCTGTATACGCTGGTCGTGTATTAAATTGATAGAAGTCTCTTAATGCAGGCAAACCTCCTAATAATGTAATTTGACCTGTATTTAAGTTAATCCATTGATTTTGTGTAGATGGGAATCTGTATGCTTGTTGATAAGACGCTCTAAAGTTATGATCTTTTGCAACCTTTACAACTGCTGATGCTCTTGGTGTAAAGCGTCCAGCGAAATTCTCATTTTTATCATATCTACCAGAAACAGTAAGTTTCAACACATCTTTAAATAATTTTTGAGAAACCTGACCATAAGCACCTACTTCAGCAATTTTAATTTTTCCAGGATTAATAGAAGTTCTATCTGCAAATAATGTTCCTCTAGAATCTAACCAATATTCTTTATAGCTAGCTCCTACTAAAACATCAGTGCCATGTTTTTCTACCCCTAATAGATTGGTTAAGTTATACTGTCCTTCTGAAATATAAACAGCACTTCTGTCTACAAATAATCCACCACCTGTTGGAGAAATGGGTCTACTAATGATGCTGTTAAATATAGGATTCTCCAAAAGATTTCCTGTTGGTCTACCAGCATCAGCAAAAGTTCTTGCAGCCGTATGAGCAGCTGCATCAGTTGCTCCACCTAATCTATTTTGTAAATAGGTTTGTGCATATTGAGCAAACCATCCTGTTGCTCCTCCGCTTGGTTTAACTGCTTCATTAAAAAATTGAGTTGCAGCAGAAGCGTTGTATGAATCACCTGCGTCTTCTTGAGTAAAGTAGCTACGTACATACCAATCTTTCGCTTTTAATTCAAACTTGTATTGACCTATTTTGAAATTCTTTAACGAATATCTGCCTAAACCAGTATAAACTGTATTACCAACACCATAGTTTGCAACCAACGATGCTTCTATTTTATCTGTAATTTTATAATGTAATGCTCCGGTTAACTTCACGTTTACAGTAAATGGACTTACAACGTCTTTTTCATCATATCCCGTTCTTGATACAGTTTGTGTTGTTGGAATTGAAGAAACAATACCAGCCAAAGGAGTTTGAAATTGTGCAGGAAATGCAGCAGCAACAGATGCAGCTAAACTTCTAAATCCTGTATTGGTTTCGTCACCATAAACATTAACACCATCATATCCCGGGTTACTTCTATCTCCAGCGATTACTCTACCAGTTGAACGATCTCCACCGGCACCTGCTTGGAAGTTTCTGCTATCAAAAGCCAACCAATCTTTTGCTTGTGTAAAAGATGCACCAACTTTAAAAGCAAATTTTTCTGAAATCTTTTTTGCCCATCTTAGATTCCAATCATAAAAAGTAGACATATCTCTTTGCTTGTTATCAATATGGTTTACTCCTTGTTTAATTTGAAAACTAAGACCTTGATACTTAAAAGGGTTTTTACTGTTAATTAACAATGTTCCGTTCATTCCACCTGGTCCGTACAATGCAGAACTTGCACCTGCAAGTAATTCTACATTATCTACATCTAGTTCTGTTAAACCAATAATGCTACCTACGGCAAAATTTAAACCTGGTGCTTGGTTATCCATTCCATCCATAATTTGATTTAAACGTAAATTACCGCTACTATTAAATCCTCTTGTACTAACTGTTTTAAAAGTTAAACTTGAAGTAGTTACGTCAACTCCCTTCAAATTTCCAATAATGTCGTAATAATTAGCCGCAGGTGATTGTCTGATAGTTGAACTTGTTACTCTTTCAACTGTAACAGGCGATTCTAATATCCTTTCAGCAACACGAGATGCAGAAACTACTACTTCATCACCTAAAACATAACTCGGTTCAAGTTCTACTGAAACATTGCTTCCGTTAAACGTAACTTCTTTAGTGGCATAACCAACAGAAGAAATAACCAATGTAAAGGGTGGTTTTTCTGTTGTTGTAAATTTAAAATTTCCTTTATCATCTGTAAATGTTCCCACTGTTTTACCTTTAATGGTAATAGAAACAGCCGATAAAGCTTCTTTTGTGGTGTTTTTAATGGTTCCAGCAATGGTTGTAGATTGTTGTGCAAAAATCTGTGAACAAAATGCTGCAACAAAAACTACCAAAAAGCTAAGTTGAATTACTCTTTTCATAATGGCATTTATTTAAGAAATGTTTGGCAAAGTAGTAATTGTTATTTTTATGCAAAAATTTAATTTGTTCACAGATAGCCGAAAGTTGTTAAGAAAAAACTATTGTGTTTATTGATTCACCTATTTTGTTGAATATTACTTTTGCGAATGACTACATTTAAATTTACCCATCAAACTCAATTTTACAAAGGAAAAGTAAGAGATGTATACACAATTGCCGATAAATTATTGGTAATGGTTGCAAGTAATCGTATTTCTGCCTTTGATGTTATTTTACCCAAACCCATTCCTTATAAAGGTCAAGTATTGAATCAAATTGCAGCTTATATGTTAAAAGCTACAGAAGATCTTTGTCCAAATTGGTTATTAACAATTCCTGCACCCAATGTTTCCATAGGAAAAAAATGTGTTCCTTTTAAAATTGAAATGGTTGTAAGAGGAAATCTTACAGGCCATGCATGGCGAACGTATGCTAGTGGAAAAAGAACGTTATGTGGTGTTGATTTACCAGAAGGAATGAAAGAAAACGATTTTTTCCCAACACCCATTATTACGCCAAGCACAAAGGCTTCTGAAGGACACGATGAAGATATTAGTAAAGAAGAAATAATTGCTCAACAATTAGCTACAGAAGCAGAATGGAAAATGTTAGAAAAATATGCTTTAGCTTTATTTGAGAAAGGAAAAGAAATTGCTGCAAAACAAGGATTGATATTGGTAGATACAAAGTATGAGTTTGGAAAGATTGGTGAAACGATTTATTTAATGGATGAAATTCATACACCTGATAGCTCGAGATATTTTTATGCCGATGGATATGAAGAGCGACAAGCAAAAGGTGAAAGACAAAAACAATTGAGCAAAGAATTTGTAAGAGAATGGTTGATTGAAAATAATTTTATGGGAAAAGAAGGGCAATCTGTACCTGAAATGAGCGAAGAATGGATTGAAACTATCAGCAAAAGATATATCGAATTATATGAACAAGTGATTGGAGAAAAATTTATACCAACCGATTTAGGGGAAGAAGAAATGCTGCAAACTATTGAAAACCAATTAACTAAACTTTTATAGTTTGAATTTGTTCATATTTAAAATTATAAAAAACATGAAAAAAAGATTTGTATTCTTATCGTTATTTACCGTTTTGTTTGCATTTTTTGCTACAGCACAAGATAAAAGTAAAAGACCGAGTCCACCAGCAACCGTAAATGCAATTTTAAAAAGCGGAGCTAATATAAAAATTGATTACAGCAGACCTTCTTTAAAAGGTAGAACCATTGGTAAGGAAATTGAACCCAAAGACGGACAAATTTGGAGAACAGGAGCTAATGAAGCTACCATTTTTGAAACTGATAAAGATATAAAAGTAGAAGGTAAAACTTTACCTGCAGGAAAATATGCGTTATTTACATTGGTAAATGGTGATGAGTGGACAATAATTTTCAATAAAACTTGGAAACAATGGGGTGCTTACGATTATAAACAAGCTGATGATGCGTTGAGAGTTAAAGTAAAGGCTAAAAAATCTGCAACAACTACTGAACAATTTTTGATTCAAATAAATGAGAATGGAACGGTTTCTTTATTGTGGGGAAATACAGATGTAGTATTTAAACTACAATAATTGCATTATAAATTTATAGTAAAAGGCATCTACAAATGGGTTTTGTAGATGCCTTTTGTTTTAACAAATAATTACTTAATTAACAATGTTAATATTTAATAGCAGTTCAATTACACATTTTATTAAATGAATATGTAATATTTATAAATACTATTTTCTATTTTTAGCAAAAAAAAGTAACTTTGTAAAAATCTATAGTACAAATTCTACAAGTTTTGTTAACTGAACTAGTAAACCCCTGCTGGTTACCTGAACATTTAGAGAAAAGTTTTCGAAAATATTGAGGAATCTATTTTCTAATAATTATTAGAAACCATTTTAAGAACGAATACGTACATCTTTTGACTGTGTAGGAAATTAGAACTTATGATTAAAAAATTATTTTTGATTTTATTATTGTGTGTCTCTTTTAATTCTTTTGGGCAAGTGCCGTTTGTTTATTGGGATTTTGAGGCTTCTAACCGTGCGTCGTTTACAACTACACCTCAAACATTCGCATCAATCATTACGTCTGGATCTATTGACCAAACTTTTGATAGAGGAATCACAACAAATTCAAGTGGTCTTTCAAGAACAACAGTTGCAAATAGTGGAAATGCTATTTCTTATGGTGGTAGTTCTCCTGGAATTGCATATACTGTTTCAGGGTTTACTACGGGAACTTCCTCAGATTTTTCTACTAGATATTTCACTTTTTTAACATCTGCTTCAACAAATACATTCAATTTTCTTGGCATGGAGGGAATTACCTTGACGGTTGATGTAAGAAGAAGAGATGAAAATGCTGCACAAAACATTGATGTGTGGTATACCGTTGATAATGGCGATGAATGGAATTTGGCTGAATATTCAACCAATTCAATTTCGAGTACGTATAGTACTTTAACTTTTAGTCTACCTTTCGCTGAAGGGGCTAACAATTGTATCATCAGAATTACAGGATATAATTCAATTACAAATTCAGGTCAGGTTGATTTTGATAACTTATATATTGCTTGTACTGGTTGGAATAGGTCAGTAGATTTACGTTTCTGTGAACCTAATTCGATGGGTGCAGGTTTATCATTCGGTGGTACATATGTACCGAGTTTTGGTAATTTTAGAATAGGTTTCGATAATTTATCAAATTATGTGGAGACTACTTCTGACATTATTTTTAACGGGACACTTAATATAGTAAATGGTAATTTTAGAGTTTCATCGCCTGCAACTTCAATTACTTTCCATACAGCAGACGTACCGATTGCAAGAACAAATGGAACATTAATCATTGCTAGTACTGCTTCCTTAGCTTTTGGTAGCGTTGGTAATACAGGCGGGGCTGCATTTGCAATACCGAATAGCTTATTTGCTGCTACAAGTATTGCATCTTTAACTGTAAATAGAACAAATACTCTTACACTTGGCAATCAATCATTTGTGTTATCTGGTAATTTGGGATTAACGGCAGGAACATTAAATGATAACGGTAATACTATTACATTTTCTGGTAATTTAACAGGAACAGGAACACATACAGGAACATCAAGTGGTGGATTGATTATGAACGGTAGTGGGGCTTCTATTTCTGGAGCAACTGTAAATAATTTAACGTTGAATAATGCTGGCGGTTTTAGTTTATCTGGTTCTCCAACAATTACAGGTACATTAAGTTTAGCAGATGGTCCTTTAGCAATTGGTGCAAATACACTAACATTTCGTTCTGGCAATATTCCTATTACAAGAGGTTTAGGAACTTTAACCACTACAACAAGTAGTAGTTTGGTTTTTGGTACAGCAGGTAACACAGGAGGAACAGCATTTATAATTCCTGATAATACATTTACAACAGCTCCTGATATCAATAATTTTACTGTAAACAGAACGAATAGCTTAACCTTAAACAATCAAAATTTTACACTAAGAGGAATATTATCCTTAACTTCTGGGTTATTGATTTTGCCTAGCAATCATTTATTTACATTGAAATCTACAAGTATCGCAAATACAGCATTAGTGGCACAAGTTGGTGGAAATATACAGTACAATATAGGCTCAGCATTTTTGGTTGAACGTTTTATTCCTCAATTAAGAAGAGCTTATAGAGATATTGCACCTGCAGTAAACAGTGGCACAGGTACATTTTTTACCAATTGGCAAGAAAGTGGTGTAAATAACAATGGATTTGGAACGCAGATAACAGGTTTATCTGGTACAGTCGGAAGTAATGATCCTACTACTGGTTTTGATATGACGGCTTCTGGCAATCGTTCACTATTTACAAATAGTACCAATTTAAGTACGGGGGCAGCAGCTTGGATTACATACACATCTACGAGAGGAAGTAACGATACATTGTCTGCATACAAAGGATACAGATTAACAATAAGAGGAAATAGAGCTTATGATTTATCCGTTGATAATACATCAATGAACGCCAATACCATTTTACGTTCTACTGGACAATTGGTTACTGGTAACGTTACTTACAATACAAGTGGTGTAACAGGGAATGGAACTACGAATACAAATATCCGTTTAAACTTTGGTTCAGCTACTGGCTTTACAATGATTGGTAATCCATATGTTAGTCCGATTGATTGGTTAACCATTGCAGCCAATACAAGCAACAATAATGTTGAAGATACATATTGGGTTTTTGATCCAACAGTTGGAACAGTTGGTGCATATGTTACTTATAATTCTTTAACAGGTAGCAGCAACCCATCATCTTCAAACGTTAATCAATACATTCAACCAGGACAAGCATTCTTTATTAGAAACAATGCTAGTTTATCGCCAACATTCGTTATCAGAGAATCAGATAAAGCCACATCTACATCTAATTTAACAAGTGTATTCAATACTAATAGAACCGCCATCAACAGCATTCATTTAAGTCTTGAAAAAAGAATCAACACAACATTTACGTTGATGGATGCTGCAAAATTTTGCTTGAATGAGCAATTTAATAACTTAAGAGGAAGTGAAGATGCTAGCAAAATTGCCAACGAAACAGAAAATTTAAGTATCATCAATTTTGGTAGTCAATTAAGTATTGATGCAAGAAAATCATTTGCTGCTATTGATTCTATTGTTCTAAGAATACGTCAAACTACCAATGGTGCTAATTACAATTTGAATATTGATTTATCACCTTTTGCAGTAAGTGGTTACAATTATTTTCTAAGAGATCGATTTACAAGAACGTTAACACCACTAACTGCTGCATCTAACAATACTTACAATTTTACTACAACAACAGATACAAGTTCATTCAATGATAGGTTCACTATCGTTGCAAATTCAGTTACTACACTTCCTGTTCAATTCTTGAATATAAAAGCTTATAATGTTGATAAAAATACCAACAAAGTTGAATGGAAAGTAATACAAACAAATGCTGCTTATTACGAAATTCAGCATTCAACCAATGGAATTCAGTTTTCTACTATTGGTATTCAAAAAGCAAACGCATCGAATGGTGTTGCAACTAACTACACATTTACACACTCAAACATTAATTCAAGCAAAAATTATTACAGAATTCGTAGTGTTGACATGTCTGATAAATCAGATTTAAGTGCAGTGGTAAATGTATCAAACGATTCAAAACAGATTTCCGCAATATCAATTTATCCAAATCCTATTTCGATTCAGAATTTAAATCTTCGTTTCTCAAATATTGAAAAGGGTAAATTTACTGTGAACATTTTCAACCAACTTGGTCAACAGGTTTATAATACATTAATTTCTCATAATGGTGTTGACGGTGCTTACAAAATAGATAGCATTCAAAATTTATCAAAAGGAATGTACACGTTAAAAATTATTGGAGAAAATTATAGTAAAGAAGAAAAATTAATAGTCGAATAATTTGATAGATGAAATCAATATTCTACTTAAAATAAATGACATTAAATGTATAAGCTAATTTTTTCAAGTGTATTCAGTTTTTTGATTTTGAGTGTTTCTGGTCAGAGAAACAATGACGGCAATGTTAGTAGTTTAGAACAACAGCCAAGTGTATTTACTGTTCCTGAACAAAGAGAATCTGTAACAGAAGATCCTATTTCAACACCTGCTTTTAGTAGCCCTTCAGAAGGCACAGCAGGAGGAGAATCATTAGGTACACAAGAAGATAATCCTGGTTTTCCTGGTGATGGTGGCGGTAATCCTACTCAAGACAATACTATTCCCTTAGATGGTGGATTGAGTGTATTGTTAGCTGCTGGTTTAGGAAAAGGTGCTAAATCGTATATTAGATATCGAAAAAATCAAAAAAAATGATAGCATGCCCATTCTTCAATTAATGAGTGAGCGTATAAAAGCTATACCAAGAGAAATCAAGTTATTTTTTGTAAGAGCATTATTGCTATTTATTGCTTGGAAATTAATCTATTTATATTTTTTAAGTCCAATTCAAATTCCAGATGATTGGCTTTCTAGATTTACCACTATCATTTCTTCGAAACTAATACAACTTATTTATCCTGATTCATTTATTACTATCCACAAAACCAATCAATTGTATGCTATTGCTATCAATGGTAAACAAAGTATTGGATTAGGATATGCTTGTAATGCATTAGAATTGTATGTTTTATATATTGGTTATATTATTTGCAGACCAGCAGCTTTTAAACGACAAATTACATATGGCATTACTGGCATTGCATTCATTTTTTTCTTAAACATCATTCGAGTTTCTCTTTTGTGTTGGCTGTTTTTATACGACTCTTCTTATGGAGATTTTGCTCATAAATATGTATTTAATTGCGTTGTTTATTTTTGTATTTATTGGCTTTGGCATTATTACTCCTTACCAATGATTCGTAAAAATCACTCACTTTTATAAATAAATTAGTGATCAGTTTATGGATTTTATAAAGTGATTGCATCAGTTTATTATCAATCTACTTTCTGCTGTGCAAAAAGAAAAATACCAACATATTACCGATGCTGAATTGTTGCAACATTTTTATGCAGACAAAAACAATGAATGGCTAGGAATATTGTTGCAGAGATATACTTTATTGTTATTAGGAACCTGCATGAAATATCTTAAAAATGAAGAACTAGCAAAAGATGCAGTACAGCAGATTTTTTTAAAAGCTATTGCAGAATTACAGAAATATGAAGTAAGTTATGTTAAAAGTTGGCTTTATATGATTGCAAAAAATCATTGCTTAATGCAACTTAGAGATAAAAACAAAATACTAGAAATTGATGAAGCCAACACTCCCCTATTTGACGATTTTGACATACAAGATTTACAGCAAAAAGAGAGAACACTAATTGTGCTTGAGGAATGTTTGAAAAGTTTACAAAACGAGCAAAAAACATGTGTAACTTTATTTTATCTACAGAAAAAAAGTTATCAGCAAATTGTTAACGAAACAAATTTTAGTTTATTACAAGTAAAAAGTTATATCCAAAACGGAAAAAGGAATTTAAAAATATTAATTGAAAAGAAATTGAATAAAGAGTAAATGCATTCTTCAAAAAATATATCGACTAATGATCATGTTCAAAAGCTAACTGAGAAGCAACTATTACAGTATGTTCAACAAGGTTTGTCTGATGAAGAGAGAAATGCTATTGAGAAAGAATTGCAAGAAGATGCTTTTTTAAATGATGCTATTGAAGGTTTAGAAGAATTTGACAATACGAACCAGCTACAGTCATATGTTAGTGACTTAAACAAACAACTCGAAAAACAAATTCAAACCAAAAAAAATAGAAAAGAAAAAAGAAAATTACCAGACAATACACTATACATAGTAGCACTATGTTTGATATTGGTATTGTGCATTCTTGCTTACTATATAATTCAGTTAAAATATTAAGGAACAACTTACTTTTTTAATCCTAGAAACAAACAAATCCAACCTATAATTAAAGATAAACCACCAAAGGGAGTAACTGCTCCAACCCAAAAATATTGGGTTAAATTAGTAATTTTAAAATAAGTTAGAAGGTATAAAGAACCACTAAACAAAGCGACACCTACCATAAACAAATACCCAGCTGATAACATTATTTTATTAGGAAAATATTGATACAAAATTCCAGATAAGGCAAGTGCAAACACATGATAAAACTGATATTTAACAGCTGTTTCGAATATAGAAATAGCTTGATCGTTTGCTACTTTTTTTAATCCATGAGCTGCAAAAGCTCCTAAAGCAACAGAAAGAGCTCCTAATAAAGAGGCGTATTGCAAAAATGGCTTGTACAAAGTGTGATGATTTTATTAAAAATTATTAAATGAGTTTTAGCAAATCGTTTACAGTTGTTTTAGAACCCAAAACTGTATGATGTGCTGTAGCGTAAAATGGACTTCTCTCTACCAATTTTTTTTCTAGAAAATCTTGTAATTCTTCCTCTGATAAATTTTTGATTAATGGTCTATGTTCTTTTTCAGATTTCAACCTTTTTACCAATATTTCTACAGGCTCATTTATCCAAATGGTAATTCCGTTTACATTCATCCATTCCATATTTTTATGGTAACATGGTGTACCTCCACCTGTTGCTATTACACCATTTTTCTTTTGAGAAAACCAACGCAGTGTTTCTGCTTCTTTTTTTCTAAAATAAGTTTCTCCTTCATCTTCAAAAATATCGGTGATTGTTCTTTCTTCAAAAGCTTCGATTAAATAATCTAAATCGTAACCACCAACTTTTAGTTTTTTTGAAAGAATTTTGGTAAAATAACTTTTACCTGAACCCATCATTCCTACTAAAAAAATTTTCATTATAATAATTTGTCAATCAGCAACAACACTTTTATGATGTAAATTATGTACCAATTGTATTAAAAACTGTATTTCGTTTGATGGATTTACTTAAATGCATTTATTCCCGTAATATCCATACCTGTAATTAATAAGTGTACATCATGTGTACCCTCATACGTAATAACACTTTCTAGGTTCATCATATGACGCATTACACTGTATTCTCCTGTAATTCCCATTCCTCCTAAAATTTGTCTTGCATTACGTGCAATATCCGCAGCCAATTCACAACTATTTCTTTTTGCCATACTTACTTGTGCAGGTGTAGCCTTACCTTCATTCATTAATACACCTAAACGCCAAACCAACAATTGTGCTTTTGTAATTTCAGTAATCATTTCAGCAAGTTTCTTTTGTTGTAATTGAAACCCTGCAATTGGTTTACCAAATTGAATACGTTCTTTACTATATCGTAATGCAGTATCGTAACAATCCATAGCTGCACCTAAAGCACCCCAAGCAATACCAAATCTTGCTTTTGTTAAACAACTTAAAGGGCCTTTTAAACCTTTAATATTGGGTAATAAATTTTCTTTCGGAACTTTTACATTATCAAAAACCAATTCACCAGTAGCACTAGCTCTTAAACTCCATTTTCCATGTGTAGTTGGTGTTGAGAATCCTTCCATACCTCTTTCTACAATAATACCTCTTATTTCTCCAGCATCATCTTTAGCCCAAACAACTGCTACTTGAGCAAAGGGAGCATTGCTAATCCACATTTTAGCACCGTTTAATAGGTAATGATCGCCATTATCTTTAATGTTTGTAAGCATTCCTCCAGGATCACTTCCATGATTTGGTTCGGTTAATCCAAAACAGCCTAACCACTCACCTGTTGCAAGTTTTGGTAAATATTTTTTCTTTTGCTCCTCACTACCATAAGCATTTATAGGAAACATAACCAAACTTCCTTGTACACTTGCTGTAGAACGAACGCCACTATCTCCTCTTTCTAACTCTTGCATCATTAATCCATAGCTAATGTAATCTAAACCACCACCACCATATTCTAAAGGAACGGTTGGGCCAAAACAGCCTAATTCTCCCATTTGTGCTACTATATGTTCAGGAAATTTTGCCTCTTGAGCAAATGTTTCGATGATTGGACTAATTTCTTTTTTTATATAATTACGTACAGCATCACGAATCATGATATGTTCTTCCGTTAACAACTCGTCTAATTGGTAATAATCAGGAGATTGAAACAAGTCTGCTTTAGCTGCCATAAATTAGGTTTAATACGTTCAATGAATTGCAAATCAGCTTATTTTAAATATGCAAGAATCTGCAAACAACAATCTTGTTTAAATGAAATTAAATTATATATTTTAAATTAATTTTAAAAATATAACTTGAAATTAATTTATTTCAAAATTACATGCTTATTCCATTCGTTTGTTAGATGTATTTTAAAAATTAATTAAATTAACAAAACTGCAAAAAACAGCTATATCTTATCGCTTACGTTCAATTTCTTTATTCATTTCTTCAATATCTACAGGTTTTTCTGAAGAATCGCCCATTAAATATTTCGTAAAATGATCTGCCATTTTCCAAAAGAAATATTCTGTCATATCACCAAAAGCATGTCTTTGTGTAGGTAATAATAACATTTCAAAACGCTTATTCGCTTTGATTAATGCATTTACAACCCTCATGGTATTTGCTGGATGAACATTATTGTCTATTTCTCCATGTATTAACAATAAATTACCCTTCAAGTTTTTTGCAACATCAGGATTTTTTTCGATGTTATAAACAAATGAAGTATCACCTTTATCGCTAATAATTTCTTTCACACCATGGTGTTTTTCGCTCCACCATCTATAGTAAATGCTATTGTCATGATTACCTGCACAGCTAACTGCTACTTTAAAGAAATCTGGATATACAAACATAGCTGCTGTACTCATAAATCCACCACCACTATGCCCATGAATACCTACTTTATTCCTATCAATAAATGAATATCTATCTGCTAATTGTTCTGCTGTAGCTTTTTTATCTGCCAATCCATAATCTCTTAAGTTGTTATAACCATAATTGTGGTACCATTTGCTTCTTGCAGGATGTCCACCTCTATTACCAACAGTAACCACAATAAACCCAAGTTGAGCCAATCGATCAATTCTATCCATGCCTTTAGTCCAAGCTTTGTTTACTGCTTCTGTTTGTGGACCTGGATAAACATATTCGATTAATGGATATTTTTTTGTGCTATCAAAATCGATAGGTTTATACATTACACCATATAAATCCGTTATTCCATCATCTGCCTTTACTTTAAATACTTGAGGAAATTTATAGCCTGCTGCCATTAAACTTGCAAAATCGGCTGTTTCTAAAACCAATGATTTCTTGGCATCTACAGTGCTATACAAAACAGATTTGGGTGCAGTGTTTACTCTAGAAAAATTATCTATAAAATAAGTTGCATTGTCATTCATACTTACTGCATGATCAAATTCTCCTTGTGTAAGTAAACGTAAACCTGTTCCATCAAAATTAATAGCATATAAATGCAAATAATATGGATCTTGGTTTTCTTCTTTTCCATTGGCTGTAAAATAAAGAATTCGCTTTTTTTCATCAATTCCTTCTATGTTTTCGCAATGAAAAGCACCACTTGTAATTTGATTTTTTAGTTTTCCATTTTCATCATACAAATAAAAATGTCCCCAACCATCTCTTTCACTCCATTGAATTATTTCTTTCGAATTTTTTACCAAACCAATTCGTTTTACCTCTACATACGTGTTTAATCTTTCTTCTATTAATGGTTTTACGGTTTTGTTTACAACATCTGCCACACATACATCAATTCGTTTTAAATCCCTACTTGTTCTTGTAAAATAAAACTTAGAGTTATCGCCTAGCCAAACAAGCGGTTTAAAATCATCGTCTCTACTATTTACAGCTGCTGGTTGATTCCAAATACTAATGTCTTGATCTTTAAAAGCATCTACTTTTAATTCAACGCCCTTTTTTGTGGTCATATCAAACAACATCAAATCATCAATCGGTGCTTCTTTTTCACCCGGCATCCAATATTTGTAGGTTTCTAAAGTGGGTCGTGGTTCTGCAATGCTATTAATCACCCACAAGTCTTTTACTTTTCTGTTATCTACTTTTAACATAGAAAAGTATTTGCCATCAGGACTCCAATAAATAAAAGCAGGCTTACGTTTGTTTTTATTTTTTTCTACATCAACATTGGTATTTCCATTGCCTGATAAATTTCCATCTCCATGATAACTGTAGTGTTCTATACCATCGGTAGTTAATTTTGTTTCAACAATAGAGCTATCATCTTCGTTTTTAAGTGCTTTCTCATAATTTGCTTTATCCATGAAGTACAAATTATGATTTCTACCAAAAACAATGTAATTACTATCTGGAGAAATACTTGCCCAGTTAGGTTTGCGTTTTGGCTTGGTAAAATCGGTTAATTCTACCAATTCATTCGTTGTTAAATTGTATTCGAAATAGAATGTTTTTTTACTTTTAACAGGTGGTGTTCCTTTTTTAGCGGTAGAATCTTTCTTTTCAATTTCAACCGTACTTTTTACTTCAAATTGAATAGTATTTTCATCTTTCACAAAGCGTAAACTATCTAATCCAAGATGTTGAGCATCGAACGGATCTTTAACTATACGAGTAATTTGTGCAGCTAATTTTGCATTATCGAACAGTAATTTTTTCTCTGCTTTTGCAGCATCTACAATATACCATTTTTTTCCTTCTGTAGTTTCGTACATATACCAAAAGCGATCGCTTTTTTTGAGCCAATGTGCATCTACAGCTGTAGAAAACACTAGTTTTTCTAGTTTTTTAGGTGAAAATCTGGCAGCTAACTGGTAATTAGCTTTTACAACATTTTGTTGTTGCTGTGCGTTTACTGTAAATGTTAATGCTACAAAGAGAAAGACGAAAATTTTATTCATAAATAAGGGGGCTTTGGAAAACGGAAAGTAAGCAGTAATAAATAGAATTTACAACCATTTATCATTTTTAAATTTAACAAATTGGTAAACCTTTTGTTTCAATTACATTCACGAATAATTTATTACCATGTCAATTGCTTTTGATACCACTTTAAATACTGCTCTTCTTTTAGATAAAAACGATGCTTTAAGTTTTTATAAACAACAATTTCATTTTCCCAAACACCAAGAAAAAGAAGTTATTTATTTCTGTGGAAACTCGTTGGGTTTGCAACCAAAAAACGTAGAAAATGCAGTAATGCAAGAATTAAACGATTGGAAAAATTTAGGAATTAGTGGCTTCGCAAAAGCCAAACATCCCTGGTTGTATTATCAAGAATATTTGAAGCCCACTTTGGCTACAATTGTTGGAGCAAAAGAACAGGAAATTACAGTAATGAATACGCTTACTGTCAATCTACATTTATTAATGCTGAGCTTTTACAAACCCACAGCTGCACGTTATAAAATTGTGATGGAAGCTGGTGCTTTTCCTTCTGATCAATATGCTGTAGAAACATTGGTACGGCATTTTGGATTAAATCCAAATGATTGTATTGTTGAAATTGAGCCAAATATTGGAGAAAAAACACTCACTACTTCTCAAATAATTGAAGTAATTGAACAGTATGGTGAAAGTATTGCTATGATTGTTTTTGGTGGAATGAATTACTATACTGGTCAATTATTCGACATGCCTTCAATCACCGAAGCTGCTCATAAAATAGGTGCAATTGTTGGGTTTGATTTGGCACATGTGGTAGGAAATGTACCCACACAGTTACATGATTGGAATGTTGATTTTGCTTGTTGGTGTAGTTATAAATATTTGAACGGTGGACCTGGTGCTGTTGGTGGAATTTATATGCATGAAAAATTTGCAAGCGATATTGACACACCAAGACTTGGAGGATGGTGGGGCAACGAAGAATCTATAAGATTTAAAATGGAAAAAGGATTTATTCCTAAAGCCAATGCAAGTGGTTGGAACATTAGCACAGCACAGGTTATGAATATGGTTTGCTTAAAAGCATCGCTTGAAATGTTTGAAGAAATTGGAATGGAAAAAATTAGGCAAAAAAGTATTCAATTAACTGCTTACTTAGAATATTTATTAAATCAACTACCATCATTAAACTTTGAAATTATTACGCCTAAAAATGCGATGGAAAGAGGTGCTCAATTGAGTTTATATTTTTCAGAAAATGGTAAAAATATTCATGATAAAATGATTGAAAATGGAATAATTGTAGATTATAGAGAGCCTGGTGTAATTCGTGTTGCTCCAGCACCTTTGTATTGCAGTTTTGAAGATGTTTTTAGATTTTACTGCATTTTAAGAGATCATTTTTAAACCATTTATATTTCCTTATCATGTATCAATATCTTGCTTTAGGCGATTCTTACACAATTGGTGAATCGGTTGCAATTCATGAAAATTTTCCTTATCAAGTAGTTCAATTATTACGTAAAAAAGGAGTAGAAATAGCTGCACCAGAAATTGTAGCTGTTACTGGTTTTACAAGTTTTGAATTATTACAACTTTTATCAACTACTACTTTAAACGAACCTTATCAATTTGTTACATTATTAATTGGTGTAAACAATCAATATAGAGGTTTGCCGATAGAAGATTTTGAAAAAGATTGTGAAGAATTAATTCAGAAAGCCATTGCTTTTACAAACGGAAATGCAAAAGCAGTATTGGTTTTTTCGATTCCTGATTGGGGAAATTCTACTTTTGGATTAACTAGTGGAAGAGAAAATATTGGGAAAGAAATTGATAACATGAATGTAGTTATTCGAAATGTATGTATCAAGAATAATGTGCATTGTATTGATATTACCGAAAGTTCTAGAAAAGCAAAAAATAATCCATTTTTATTGGCAAAAGATGGATTGCATTATTCAGCAATTGAACATTTGAATTGGGCAGAAAAAGTGGCTCAATATTTTATAGATGCAGTTTGTAAATAGCTGCTCATTTCTACTTGATATTGTTGTGCAATAACTGCTGCTTCTGTTGCAAAGTCTTCTTTTGAAGAAGCATAAATAATGGCACGACTAGCATTTACCAATAAACCAACATCTTTATTTAATCCGTATTTACTTACTTCTGCTAAACTACCACCTTGAAAGCCAACACCAGGAACTAATAAAAAATGATTGGGAACAATATCTCTTACATCGGTTAAATCACTTGCTCTAGTTGCCCCAATTACAAACATTAAATTATCTTCGGTTCCCCAAGACGCTACTTTCTCCAACACTTTTTTATACAAAACATCTTCTTTGTGCCCTTGTAAAATACTAGGTACAAGTGAACTATCAGCATCACTATTATGTACCACTAATTTTTGAAAATCATTAGCTCCATAATTAGAAGTAAGACCTAAAACAATGGTCCATTTATTTTCAAACTCTAAAAAAGGTTTTACACTATCTTCTCCCATATAAGGGGCAACCGTTACTGCATCGAAAGGAAGAACTTCAAAAAAGGTTTTGGCATATTGAGCAGATGTATTTCCAATATCACCACGTTTTGCATCTGCTATTTTAAAATGTGTATCTGGAATATAATGTAAAGTTTTCTCCATTTGCTCCCACCCTTTCAAACCCAATGATTCGTAAAAAGCAGTATTTATTTTATAACAAACACAGAAGTCTTTTGTAGCATCAATAATGGCTTTATTAAATTCAAAAACGGCATCTTTATGTTGTTGTAAATGTGCCGGAATTTTAGAAATATCTGTATCTAATCCTATACATAAAAACGATTTTTTTGCTTGAATTTGTTCTACTAATGTTTGCTTATTCATGCGGTAAAAATAGTTGAAAGCAGCCAACTTTACAATGTACGGAATCACATTTACTATAACTCGTATAGAAAATGACAATTGTTCGTTTCTAATTATTTTAAATTCCCTACTTTCACTTCTATTCAATTTTGTATTGCATGAAACAATTTTTTTTTACGCTCACTATTTGTTTAATGAATGTAGTTGCAAACGCTCAAAAAGTTTTTCCTTTATATAACGGTACTATCCCTAACAGTAAACCGTGTGCAAAACAAGAAGCTTCACCAGCTGAAGGAAGAGTACAGGGCATTTTACAGCCTACACTTACCGCTTATTTCCCTGCAGTAAAAGACTCGTTAAAAACGGTAGTTATTGTTTGTCCAGGTGGTGGTTATGCTCGTTTGGCTATTCAACACGAAGGCTATCAAGTGGCAGAAGCATTGAATAAAAAAGGAATTACAGCTTTTGTATTAAAATACAGAAATCCGATTGATGCAGATTGTTTTGAAAATAGAGAAATTGTTGCATTTCAAGACGCTCAACAAGCCATTAAAATGGTGAGAGACCATGCTGTTGAATGGGATATAAATCCTGAAAAAGTAGGAATTATGGGCTTTTCAGCAGGTGGGCATTTAGCTTCTACAGCAGCTACTCATTTTAAAACAACCGTTATTCAAAATATAGAAAACACAAATCTTAGACCCGATTTTGCAATTTTAGCTTATCCTGTAATTAGTTTTTCTGATAGCCTAGCACACAAAGGTTCTAGAGATAATATGTTGGGTAAAAATGCAAGTATTGATAAAATAAATTTATACAGCAACGAATTACAAGTAACACCTGAAACACCACCTACTTTTTTAATGCATGCTGCAGATGATAAATCTGTTGTGGTACAAAACAGTTTGGTGTTTTACAATGCTTTATTAAAAAATAAAGTTCCTGCAGAAATTCATTTATTTCAAAAAGGTAGTCATGGTTTTGGATTAAATAATAAATTAGAACCAGTAGATTGGTTACAAAATGTTTTTGCATGGTTAAAAACAAATTCGTTTGCAAAGGCAAATGCTTATTAAGTTAAATAATTGATGTATGCCTTTAAATGTTTTAGGAACTGAATTACAATGCTGTTGCACCAATCCATTAACAGGTTTTTACAGAGATGGATTTTGCAAAACCGATGATTTAGATAGAGGCAAGCATGTAATTTGTGCCATTGTTACCGAAGACTTTTTACAATTTACACTTAGTCAGGGTAACGATTTAATTACACCACAACCGTTGTATAGATTTCCAGGTTTAAAAGCAGGCAACAAATGGTGTCTTTGTGCTTTGAGGTGGAAAGAAGCTTATGATGCTGGTGTTGCTCCACCAGTACTTTTAAATAGTACCCATGCTAAAGCTCTATCATTTGTAAGTTTAAATCAATTAAAAGAATTTGCTGTAGAAGCTGTTTAAATAAATAACTATTATGAAGAAATTTTTCCTATTTCTACTTTCTGTTTATGCATTCACTTTCGCTTTACATGCACAACCAAGTTTTATAAAAGATAGCTTAAACAGTTATATAGAGAATGGTTTAAAACAATGGAATATTCCCGGTTTGGCAATTGCTATTGTTAAAGATGGAAAAGTAGTGATAATGAAAGGTTTTGGAGTAAGCAACCTTGAAACTAAAACACCTGTAGATGAAAATACCTTGTTTATGATTGCTAGTAATAGTAAATTGTTTACAGGAACAGCTTTAGCACAATTGGAATACAATCAAAAACTATCGCTAAACGATAAGATAACTCAATATTTTCCTGACTTTAAATTGTACGATAAAAATGCCACCGAAATGGTAACCATTAAAGATATGTTGGGGCATAAAATTGGCACTAAAACTTTTCAAGGTGATTTTAGTTTTTGGGATGCCAATATTTCAAGATCTGAAGTCATGTATAAAATGCGTTTTCTAAAACCTACGGGTATTTTCAGACAAGATTACGGGTACTGCAATAGTTGTTTTTTAACTGCAGGAGAAATTATTCCAAAAGTTACAGGTAAACCATGGGAAGTTTATGTGTACGATAGTTTCATTAAACCATTACAAATGAACAATACATCTGTTTTGAGTAGAAATATGGAAAAAATGAATCAACCTGCTACACCATATACCACTTCATTCAACCCTAACATTGCAGCCTTGCCTTATGACAATATTGACAATATTGCACCAGCAGCTAGTATTGTTAGCAATGTAAAGGATATGAGTAAGTGGTTAATGATGCAGCTAGATAGTGGACGTTATAATGGAAAACAAATGATTGAATGGCCTGTAATTCGTAAAACAAGAGATGTAATTACTCTTCTTGGAAGCAGAAAAAATGGCAACTCTAATTTTATGGGTTATGGCTTAGGCGTTTTTGTAAGAGATTATGCAGGAAAACAAGTGTATTGGCATACCGGTGGAGCATTTGGTTTTGTAAGCAATACCTGTTTTATACCGGAAGAAAAATTGGGAATTTGTATTTTAACCAATCAAGACAATCAAAACTTTTTTGAAGCTTTACGATTACAAATAATAGATGCGTATTTAAATATTCCTTACCGAAATAAAAGTGAACAACAGCTGCCTAGTCACTTGGCTTCTTTAAAAAAATCGCAACAAGAAATTGCTGCTTTACAAGCAAGAGTAAAAGGTAATTTTCCTTCTAATATTGATATAAATTCATTTTTAGGCTTGTATGAGCATCCTATTTATGGTAATATAGAAATAGTTAAAAACACTGATAAAAACTTGAAAGTGTTGTTTAAAAACCATCCTAATTTATTTGCCAAACTCGAATACATGGATAATAATGAATGGCTACTCACTTACAGCAATATTGTCTATGGTATATTTCCAACTAAATTTAATATCCAAAATAAAAAAGTACTATCTGTAGATATTAAAGCCTGTGATTTTGTTGAGTATGATTCTTATATCTTTATTAAGAAATAAGATTTTGAAAAGAATAATTTAATGTGTAAATAATACACATTGTTTAGATAAATCGATTACATTGCAAAAAATATTATCAAAACCACTCAATATGAATTTTAGAAATTATCATGTTCCTTACACCATCAACGAAAATTATGCAAAGAAAGCAGCATACTTTTCAATGGAGTTTGCTATTCATCAACCATTAAAAATATACAGTGGAGGCTTAGGCTTTTTGTCTGGATCTCATTTACGTAGTGCATTTGAATTACGCCAAAATATGGTAGGCATTGGTATTTTATGGAAATATGGTTATTACGATCAAACAAGAAACCAAGACCAAACTTTGCAACCTGCATGGATGGAAAAAAACAATTCCTTTTTAGAAGATACAGGAATTAAGTTTCAAATACTAATTCATGATGCACCTGTTTGGGTAAAAGCATATTATTTAGCTCCAGAAACTTTTAATACAGCTCCATTATTTTTACTAAGTACAGATATGCCAGAGAACGACTACATTTCTCAAACAATCTGTCACCGCTTATACGATGCCAATGTAACCACAAAAATTGCTCAGTTTATTTTATTAGGTGTTGGTGGAGCAAAATTGATGGATGAAATTGGTTTTAATCCAGATGTTTATCATTTAAATGAGGCTCATGGTATTTCTGCTGCTTTTTATTTGTTGAATAAATTTAAAAGCGTAGAAACATTAAAACAACATTTGGTATTTACAACACACACGCCAGAAGAAGCAGGAAACGAAAAACACGACCTATACTTGTGTCATAAAATGAGTTATTTCTGTGGTTTAAGTATAGATGAAGTAAGAAAATTAACAGGTACAGAAGACGATATGCTTAATCATTCTTTAGTAGCACTTCGTTTTGCAAGAAAAGCAAATGGTGTATCTAAATTGCATGGAGTAGTTTCGAGAGAAATGTGGGGAAAATATAGTGGCATTTGTGAAATTACAGATATTACCAACGCTCAAAACTGGCGTTATTGGGCAGATAAACAATTGTACCGCTTTTATGAAGAAGGAAACGATTATGCTTTTGATGATCGAAAAAAATACTTGAAGAAAAGAGCATTTGAAATTGTTGCCGATCAAACAGGTAAAATTTTCGATCCAAATGTATTAACCATTGTTTGGTCAAGAAGATTTGCAGGTTACAAACGAGCAGATATGCTTACCTACGATATGAATCGTTTTGAAGCATTATTAAGCAATACAAAATATCCTGTACAAATTATTTGGGCCGGAAAACCTTATCCATTCGATTATCCAGCAATTGGTACTTTTAATAACTTGGTTCATTTAAGTAAAAATTACAAAAATGTAGCTGTATTAATTGGCTACGAATTGGCATTGAGCAAGCGACTAAAACAAGCTTCTGATATTTGGTTAAACAATCCTAGAGTACCTAGAGAAGCAAGCGGAACAAGTGGTATGACTGCCTCTATGAATGGTGCTGTAAACTTTAGTACCGATGATGGATGGATTCCTGAATTTGTAGATCATGGTAATAATGGTTTTGTTGTTCCAAAAGCAGATTATATGAACATGACTACACATGAGCAAGATCAATACGATTTAAACAAATTGTATGAAATTTTAGAAACACAAATTTTACCGCTTTACTACGATAACTACGATACTTGGAGACAAATTATGAAAAACGGAATGAGAGATGTTCGCTTTCAGTTCGATAGTAATAGAATGGCTCATGAGTATTATGATATTATGTATAAATAAGCACACCTTTTTTCTGCAACAGTTGTTAAAAACGAGTTGTACATTTAAAAAATGTGCAACTCGTTTTTGTTGATATACACATCTTCTAGGTTTAAAAAGTTAGGTTTTCTTACTTTCGCAGAATTATCAAAGAAAAATGGTTTGAAAAAAGGAATAAAAATTGCAATTTTAGATTTGTACGAAGGATTTCCAAATCAAGGAATGCGTTGCATTAGAGAAATCATACATCAATTTGCAGAAAGCAATCACATTGATATTGAATTAAACGAATACAACGTACGTCAGTATTTACAAGTGCCAGATCTAAGTTATGATGCTTATATTTCTAGTGGTGGGCCAGGTTCTCCATTAGAAACAATCGGCAATGCTTGGGAACAACAATATTTTTCTTGGTTAAATAGTGTAGATGAATGGAATAAAAATGCTTTAAATACAAAGAAGAAGAAAATCTTCTTTATCTGCCATAGCTTTCAATTAGCTTGTAGGCATTATGGAATAGGAGAAGTTTGTAAACGTAAAAGCACTTCTTTCGGCGTTTTTCCTGTACATATGTTAGACGCTGGAAGAAACGAAAACATTTTTTCAGATTTAAAAGACCCATTTTATGCTGTGGATAGTAGAGATTATCAAGTAATTAAGCCTAACGAATTGGTTCTTCAACGCATGAACGCTCAAATTTTATCGATAGAAAAAGAAAGACCTCATGTGCCTTATGAACGTGCAATTATGGCTATTCGTTTCAACGAAAACGCTATTGGCACACAATTTCATCCAGAGGCAGATCCTGTAGGCATGCGTATGTATTTACAAACAGAAGAAAAGAAAAAAGCAGTTATAGACGAACATGGTTTTGAAAAATGGGAAAGCATGGTTGCCCATTTACAAGATCCTGATAAAATTGTTTGGACACACAATCATATTTTACCTGCTTTTTTACAATCGGTACAAGCAGCTTTAAATTAGTTTTTGATATACTAAATAGTCAAAACCCATTAACTCAAAACTTTCATTTTCTGTAAATTGAAAAGTAAGTCCTGAAAAAACGTTCGAAAACTTGCATTTCAACCATTCATGCTGTACTTGAACATATATTTTATTATTGCCAGAAAAATTTAGAATTACCAATACTACTTCTTGTTCTTTTCTTCTTAAAAAAGCCATTACATCTGCATGATGAGTAGGTAAAATAAAAGTTTCTCCATCAGCAATAGCATTTGATTTTCTTAACTGTAATAGGGTTTTATAAAAAGAGTGTAATGGTACAGTTGGCTTCCAATCAATTTCATCTTTATCAAAAAATTTCAACCGCTTATTATTTGCCATTTCTTGTCCACTATAAATTAATGGAATGCCTTGCCAAGTTTGGGTAAAAACCGCCCAAGTTTTAGCAGCGTTACCATATTTCTCATATTCTGTTCCATTCCAACTATTTTCATCATGATTGCTCGTAAAATACATTTTTCTAGTATCATGAAATTGTTGAGAATAATGGTGTAATACATTCCTCATTTCGTGTAAACTTGCCTCTCCTTTTGCATATTTTTCAGTTGCATGCATCCAACTCCAAGCATAACTAGCATCAAATACTTCTAAATATTTAGGTTCATCACATTCGGCAAGCCAAAATAGCGGTTTAATTGTTTCACAGCTGGTTCTTGCTTTTTTCCAAAAATCTAAAATCACCAAGTGAGCCATATCACATCTAAAGCCATCAATATCAAAATCTTCTACCCAATATTTCATGGCGTTAATCATAGCATATTGCATGTGTTCATTTTCATAATTCAAATCAATTACATCATGCCATCCATTTCTTTCTGTAAAATTTCCAGCAGCATCTAACACATACCATTCTTTATTAGAAACCGTCCATTCATGATCGCAACCAGTATGATTGGCCACCCAATCAATAATCACTTTCATATTTAACTCATGAGCAGCATCTACCAAATCTTTAAAATCGGCTTCATTACCAAATTCAGGATTTATTTTGGTGTAACTGCTACAAGCATAATAACTACCTAAACTTCCTTGACGCACCAATTTACTGATGGGAGTAATCGGCATTAACCAAAGAATTTCAACACCCATTTCTTTTAATCGAGGTAAGTGTTTTTTAAATGCTTGAAACGTTCCTTCAGGAGTGTATTGACGAACATTTACTTCATATATATTGCTAAATTTTACCCATTCTGCTGTAGAAAACAATCTCATTGTACCCCATTTTAAATTAAATAAGAATTCGCCATATAATTATAAGCTAGCTTGATATATTAAATGTAAAGCCTTAGTTGTACATAACATCAAACGTGTACAAAAAAAGCTGCTCTTTTATTCAAAGAACAGCTTTTATAAGTTGAAAGCGGAAAAAAATCTATTTATAAACCAAATAAACCTTTATTTAATAATTGCAATGTTTTGGTTTTGTAATTACTATCTACCAACAATGAAATATTATGAGGGCTGCCACCATAACTTACCATTCTTACCGGAATTTCGGTAAGAGAATCGAACAGATGTTGCAATACTTTATCTGTTTTAGCAATTTCATTACCAACAATAGAAACAATGGTTTGGTTTTCATCTACTTCAACACTACCAAATGGTTCTAATTCTTGTACAATTTCTTGTAAATGTGTATGATTATCAATGGTAACAGAAACAGCAACTTCAGAAGTAGTAATCATATCGATACTGGTTTTGTATTTCTCAAATACTTCAAACACTTTACGTAAAAAACCATAAGCCAACAACATTCTACTACTCTTAATTTTAATTGCGATAATGCCATCTTTTGCAGCCACCGCTTTTACGCCAACGCTTCCTGCTTCTTGTGTAATTACAGTACCTGCAGCTTCTGGTTGCATGGTGTTGAGTAATTTTACAGGAACATTGGTTTGTTGAGCTGGCCAAATACAAGTAGGGTGTAAAATTTTAGCTCCAAAATAAGCCAACTCAGCAGCTTCATCAAACGAAATTTGTTTAATAGCAACTGTTTTGTCAACAATTCTTGGATCGTTGTTATGCATTCCATCAATATCTGTCCAAATTTCACAAACTGTAGCTTGAATAGCAGCAGCAACTAAAGAAGCGGTATAATCACTACCACCACGTTTTAGGTTGTCTACTTCTCCCCTTGCATTTCTACAGATATAGCCTTGAGTAATAAATAGTTTTTTATCGCTGTGTTGCTCTAAAATAGCTGATAACTTTGTTTTGATAGGCAGTAATTGTGGTTCTTCGTTTGCATCAATAGTCATAAATTCTAATGCAGGCAACAACATATGATCTATTCCTTGTTCTTCTAAAAACACACAGAAAAGTTTAGTGCTCATTAATTCACCTTGTGCTAAAATATCTTTATTCAAGGCTTCACTAAACGATATTCGAAGAATAATTTGCAAAAATTCGAAGTGTTCGGTAACAATACCGTTGGCTTTTGCTTGTGCAGCTTCTGATTGAGCCAATTGCAAAACAAAACTTCTATAATGGGCTTCTAATTTATCAATACAAGCTTTGGCTTCTAATCTATTGCTAGCCGCTAAGTGGTTACTAATTTCTACCAAAGCATTGGTAGTTCCACTTAAGGCACTTAAAACTACAATTTTAGGTTCTGCATCTTTTGTAATTAGTTGAGCAACTTGATGCATACGTTCTGGCTTACCAACGCTGGTTCCGCCAAACTTCATAATTTTCATCTGTACAGTATTTGTGTAAACGAATATTTTTAATAAATGCGTGCAAATATAGGTTAGCATCAACATTCTATTTACTAAAAGTTAAATAACAACTTTTCTCATTCTTAAATATATGTTTTAAGACAGACGTAGTAATTTTTTTTTATTGTTGTAGTATAAATCAATACTTTTAACCGTTATTTGTTCGTTATTTAAAGTACAACCCATAAAGTATGAATATTTCGTCTATTACTTTCCCTAGTGTTTTTGAGTCTTCTTTTGGCAATACAGAAAACTCATCGAGAGATTTGTTAAATGGCATGAAAATTAAGAACAACAACAGTTGGTATTTGGTAGGAAATTTAGCTAAAGAAGGTGGCATTAACCCACACAGAGTTATTAACGCAACTCCAGATGATGAAGATTATGAAATTTTATTTAAATCGGCACTTTTAAATGTTGTTGATAGTTTGCAACAACCAGCTTATGTAACTGTTGGATTTCCATATTCTACTTATAATGCATATAAAGAAATGGCTGAGCGTTTTTTAAGTAGAAAAACATTTGAATTAGAATACGATAGTCAAACTTATCAAAGTAAGGGTTCTAATAGAAAAAGCCTTTTAGAGTTAGAAAAGTTTGAAGTTGTGCCAGAAATTGTAGGTGGCATTATTGGTATTAAAAAAACAGTTCCACAACCTCCAAAGAGTTTTATTGCTGTAAGTATTGGTTTTGGAACATTAGAAGGTGGAATGGCAACAGCAGCAGGTTTAGTACAAAGAACTTGTTTCAGTGCTCATGGCATTAGATATGCTATTAATAATCTTACTAGAGAGTTGAGTAAAAAGTACTTTTTAGAAATGAAAAATGAGCATCAATTAGATGATGCTTTTGCAAAAGGATTTTTATTTATCAATAGAAAAAATATTGATATAAAAAGTTTAAGAAAAGAAATTTTACACCTGTATTACAAAGAAGTAATTTCTCCTTTATTTAGAAAATACTTAACCGATTTAGACTTCGAAAATTGCGAAAAAATCTACATCATTGGTGGTGGAGCTTATTACCAAGATTTAATTGATGCATTTAATGAAGAGTTTAAAGATGTGATGCCTGTAGAAGTGGCACCACAACCAGAAAAAATGGCTAGCATAGGATATTTATATAATTCTTACAGATTATCCGAAGATCAGCCGGAAAAATGTATTGGAATTGATTTGGGTAACTCATCTACCATTGTTTCTACTTTTTCTTAACGATTTAAAAGGGATTGCTTGTGTTTAGTATAAGTAAATTGAAAATGCCGAAAAGGCAGGAAGAAAGTTTTGCTATTCCTTTTGGAGTAAAGATTCAGGGAGGATTTAAATCTGAAGTATCTGGCAGAATTGATGGAAGAATTGATGGAAATATTTGGGTTCAAGGCAAATTAATTATTGGTGAAAAGGCAGTTATCAATGGCAATATTTTGGTGAAAGACGACTTATTAAGCTATGGCGTAATTAACGGAAATGTAGAAGTTGCAGGTAAAGCAGTAGTTTATAATAATTGCTATATTAAAGGAAATATTGCAGCAACTACATTTGAAATTGATAAAAATGCAGTAGTTGATGGTCAAATCATCAAACTAAACTTAAATGGAGCTAAGCCTAAACAGTTAGAACAGTTTCAGTTTATAGAAGATGCGAATGAAATTGAGGTAGAACAAGAAGAATTAGCCCAAGATCATCAACAGCAAAATCAAGAAAGTAAAGAGAAATTTTTCAAAAAAACAGTTACAGTTGCTGCAAAAAAAGAGGCTACTGAAAGTTGGTTTTAAAGAAAGATAAATTTTAGTTTAAAAGGGATAAACTGAATGTTTATCCCTTTTTTGTATGTTTACTATCGTTGTTTTAATGAATTATATCATTAACAATGAAAACTGTCTACTATTAAACTGTACTAAAATGAGAAGTCTTCAGATTGCTTGAATGAATGATGACGCTGATTTTTTTGTCCCTTAGAATGATGGCGATGATGATGTTGAACTTTCTTTTTAGTAGAAAAATCTACCGACTTTTTTGCTGTTTGATCATCTTGCTTTACAATAAGATTATCATTATTTTCCGATTGCCAAACTGCTTCGTTTTGTGTAAGAATAGAACTATTTAGTACTTGCAATGCAATTACAAGTACTAAAATTGGTTTTATATAATTTGTGTATATACCCATAAAACATAAAAATAATGAAATTTATGTTTTATCAACTTTATAATTTAGAAATTTGCAATTTTTTGTAAATTAAAGTTTAAAAATCATTTAAGCAAAACGGCAAAATAGTAACAATCATATTTATAAATATAAATGATTGAATTTATTAATTCATGTAACAAGCTAGCATCAAAATCCAGACGCAGAACCAACCCACATAAATCCTAAAAAGAATATTGCATACAAAACACCAAAAAGCGTTGCTAGCTGTATGCTAAACGTACTACTTATAATGGTCA